>WBZN01000123.1_pt1 | contig 111798 bp, 109 predicted proteins | sample 5204281 | NCBI WGS metagenome assembly WBZN01 (sample SAMN12344347, study PRJNA552823) | activated sludge metagenome | biome: Activated sludge suspended growth; feature: Nitrification reactor; material: Wastewater; isolation source: activated sludge from nitrification reactor of wastewater... | reverse complement strand
GTCGGGCGGTAATACCGTGGATCGATCTGCACATAACGCTGCCAGTCGAGCCCCAGGTGCCCGAACGCCACATCGAGAAACTCGCGGACGGTATGCGTTTCCCCGGTGGCCACGACATAATCATCAGGGTGGTCCTGCTGCAACATGAGCCACATGGCCTCAACGTAATCGCCGGCATAGCCCCAATCCCGTTTGGCATCTAAGTTGCCGAGGAACAATGCCTGCTGCAGTCCCAGTTTGATCCGCGCCGCGGCCTTCGTGATCTTTCGCGTCACGAAGGTTTCGCCACGGCGCGGCGATTCATGATTGAAGAGGATGCCGTTGCAGGCGAATAACCCATAGGCCTCACGATAATTCACCGTGATCCAATGGGCATAGACCTTCGCGGCGCCATATGGACTCCGGGGATAAAAGGGCGTCGTTTCACGCTGCGGGACTTCCTGCACCTTGCCGTACATTTCACTCGATGAGGCCTGATAAAACTTGGGACGTAGTCCCGACTCGCGAATCGCTTCCAGCAGTCTGACGGTTCCGAGGGCCGTGATCTCCGCAGTATATTCCGGAATATCAAAACTCACTCTGACGTGGCTTTGGGCCCCGAGGTTGTAAATTTCGTCTGGTTGAACCATACGGATGATTCTATTCAGGGAGCTGGCATCGTTGAGATCCCCATAAACCAGGTGCAGTCTGGTTCCCGAGGTATGCGGATCCTGATAAACGCCGTCGATCCGCGCCGTGTTGAACGAGCTGGACCGACGAATGATGCCGTGCACGTCGTACCCTTTGGCCAGCAGAAACTCGGCCAGATACGATCCGTCTTGCCCGGTGATGCCTGTGATCAACGCCTTCACAATACCCATCCTACCGTTTCAGAACCTGAACGACCAGCCACATGTGCACTCCCAAACCTATCCGGACAGATTACAGAGGGGCCCGCGAGGTTGCCCCCGCCGACGCTTGACCATGACTCATGCCGCCTTGCGTATGATCCGGTCCGCGGGAGCCGGTGAGCGTAATGCCGACGGCCGCCAGTAACCAGAACAGATGCGCCAGACTCCCCATGAACATGTAGTCAAAGAGATTGCGAACGGCAAAGCCGATCACCGCCAACCCGATTCCCCCAGCGATCACGGCGGTGACACGATCACGACCAATCGTCCAGGGAATCGGGACGAGCCGCCGCAACAGCGCAACGAAGATCCACGCAAAACTCAGCAGGGCGGGAATGCCGCTGCCGAGCGCCACCATTAAAAAGGTGTTGTGCACGGCAGGAATAATGCGGTCACGCTCCGGCAGGTGCGCCTGCTTTTCAACCGAGTACTCAGGAAACCTTTTCACAAACGAATTGTTTCCAAAGCCGATGCCGACCACGGGATGCGTCGCCACTTGGCCTAAACCGATCGTCCACACCATTAATCTGGTATCGACGGTCTTGGCATCCACCGTGTCGGTCTGAAAACCGGAATGAGACGCTACCACCAACCCTGCACCGATCATGGCGAGCAACCCCAATACTGCAAGCACCATACGCCGGCCGCCGATCATCAATGCCAGGGTTACGCCTTGCGCGGCATGCCCAAGCCACCCACCTCGAGTGTAGGAAAACAACTGGGCAGCCCCTGCCAGGAGAAGAGCCAGTCCTTGCGCGGCGCGCATCCAGGCCACACGTGCGATGGCCAGGAGACTGCCCGCCACAGGAATCGCCACCACCATATAGGTGCTGAGCCAGTTATAGTCGGAACCAAAGGCATGGGCTCGAATAAACCGATCTCGCCAGGTGCCACCTTGGCGCACAAATTCGACGAGGGCATAACAGGCCAGCAACGACGCGCTCACCACGAGAGCCTGAAGCACCAGCCGCGGCAACCGTTCGTTTCGGCAACGAGACAGAACTAACAAGGCCCAATAGAACACGCCGGCCTGCGCCACAAACTTTTTCCATTCGGCAAAACTATAGGCAGGATCAGTTGCGAAGGGAATCGTACCAAGCACCCAGACCATGAAGCACCAAAGCGGAAGGTCCAACGGATTTCTCACCCAGGGGCTCTTTTTCTCCACCGCACACATCCCCAGGCAGAGCACGACGAGAACGATGACCGTATGTTCTTGATAGCGGAAGAGCAGAGGGAAAAAACTCGCGCAGGCAATGACCACCATCACATAGCTTTGGAACCTCCAGAAGAAGGCGGGAGCAGGATCCTTCTGCTTCTCGATGGAAACAGAGTGGAAGGCCGGATACGAACGTGCCGAACTCACTGCATCCATGAATCAACAACTACAACTCGCGAGATTGACTTAATTGACCTGCCACTCATCCCGGCTTCTTCCCGACCATGTGCCTACATAAGAGTGGGCATGGAAGTGCCTTCGTTGGCTCGTCCATGCAAGAGGCATCTCATGTGGCAGATAAGCATAGCCCCGTTCGACGCTTTATCGGTGCCATAAACGGCGGAGCATATAGTCATGAGAGTCTATGGGACCGAAGTATAGAGAAAACACAAGACCTGCACAAGAAATGCGTCGCAGGAACACAAATTCATATTTCGGACGTTGTCGCTCACTGTACGGTCGACAATGCCTTACAATAGAGCGAATACCGTCCTCGTTGGATTGGATCGCGCGGGAGTGTATCCCCAGCGCAACTCAGAAGAAATTCAGCATCAACGTATAGAGCAGGCATCGATCTGAACCATGTGTTAGCGAACGTCTCTCGCCATAAAAAAGACACAGTGCAGGTTGCCTGCCAGATTCGAACTTTTAGTCATCCCACAGACACCTCCGCTTGACGTATCAAGGCGAGAGATGCACTCGGGCATGATTCCCGTTGCCATCATTTACCAACCTACGTAAACCGCAAACCACTTTTACTCCGTAGTAGGACAAGGCCATCTAGATTTTCCACACAAGCTGCTCGATACCGGCATCCTACGACGATCCAGCATCCAGATCACATTGCGCGATGAACTCTTCGACTCGGCCAGACATGAGGAGCGGAAGCGTTGATTCAATCTTCTCCCGGGGCCAATCCCACCACGCTATACGCAACAAGCTGGCAATGACGGCTCCGTCGAAGCGATATTTAATCACTCGTGCAGGCACACCGGCCACAACCGAATAGGGCGGAACATTTTTGGTAACGACGCTCCGAGCGCCAACGACCGCTCCATGCCCTATAGAAACTCCGGAGAGAATCAAGGCCTCGGCACCGATCCATACATCATGCCCAATGTCCACACTGCCCTTCGAATGGGACGGCCTTGGTAAACCTCGTTCATGCCCAAAAATCAATTGAAAAGGATATGTAGAGACCCAGCGAATATGATGCTCTTGGCTCGTGAGAATTACCACCCCGCTCGCAAAGGAGCAATACCGCCCTATCCGGACACGACTTCCATCATCAGGGATTACGATTTCAGGATGTCCATATGTCCCCTCTCCCACCTCCAAGCCCACGTACCGAGGATTCTGCCTCATAAATAATGTGGAAGACTTTTTATGCGTTATTCCTAATGCGGAGAGAATATTTTTCCACATCTTCATGGTAAGACATTCCGTCGAATTGCCTCGGACCAGTCGAGCATCGCTGCCCCACAGAGCGAGACAAATTATTTGTGCCCATGCGCTTTGGAATTGGTGTCGGTCTTGATGAATCGCTGCAGACCGTCCTGCCAGGATGGCATGCGGAAGCCGAGATGGTGAAGCCGCTCCGCCGAGAGGACCGAATAGGTCGGGCGCTTGGCGGGACGAGGCATGTCGGCCGTCGTGATGGGCTCGACTGGAACGTGGTGCCCTGCTCGCCTGATGATCTCCGTCGCGAATTCATGCCACGTGCAGTCGCCTTCGTTGGTCACATGAAGAATTCCTCGTGCGGAATGCGCCACCAGCTTGCCGATCATGCTGGCCAGGTCTTCCGCAAAGGTTGGGCACCCTCGTTGATCCGCCACGACTCGTAGGGAGGGACGATCGGCCGCCAGTTGCAACATGGTCTTCACGAAATTCTTCCCCTGCAGCCCATAGAGCCATGCGGTCCGCACCACCAGCGTATTCTCGCAGCAGGCCAGAGCCCGCTCCTCACCGGCACATTTCGAGGCACCGTACGCGTTGACAGGATTGGTCTGATCGGTTTCAAGATACGGACGCGTGCCGCTGCCGTCGAACACATAGTCGGTGGAAATATAGATGAGCCTGGCTCCCACCTGAGCGGCAGCGCGCGCGACACGTTCTGTCCCCTCGGCGTTGACGGCCATCGCCAATCCCGGATCGCGTTCGGCGCCATCCACATCCGTATGCGCCCCGGCATGAATCACCACGTCGGGCGCGGCATCGACGATCACCCCCCCACAGGCATCATGCGTCAGGTCAAATGTGGGAAGATCCAGTAACGTCAGCTGATGCCCCTGCAGAACCTGCTGGAGATCCCTGCCTAATTGCCCCTGCGCCCCGGTGACTACGATCCGCACGCTGTTCCTTTGGCCAAGCGCTGGCCGTATTGTTGCTGATAATATGCCTTGAACTCGCCGGACTTGATCTTCCGCCACCACTGTTCATGCGTGCGATACCACTCGACCGTCTGCTTCAGCCCTTCCTCGAACGGCACCTGCGGCGTCCAGCCCAGAGCCCGCAGCCGGCCGCAATCGATGGAATAGCGGCGATCGTGTCCAGGACGGTCCTGAACAAACCGGATCAATGATCGCGACTTTCCGAGCTCCGCCACGATTTGTTCGGCGACCGTGATATTTTCGCGTTCGTTCCCGCCGCCGACATTGTACACAGTTCCCGGCTGGCCCTCTTCGAACGCGTGCTGGATCCCCGCGGCATGATCGTAGACCGACAACCAATCCCGGCATTGCTTCCCGTCGCCATAGAGCGGCAACGGCTCCCCATCGATGGCATTCGTGGCAAACAGCGGAATGAATTTCTCAGGATACTGATTCGGTCCGTAGGTGTTGCTGCCCCGAGTAACCACGACAGGAAAATGGTAGGTCGTCCAGTAACTCAACACCAGTAGATCCCCGCCCGCCTTGCTTGCCGAATAGGGGCTGCGCGGTTCCAGCCGGTCGCCCTCCGCGGAACTGCCCTGCTCGACGCTGCCGTACACTTCATCGGTGCTGACCTGGAGAAACCGTTGCACCCCCGCCTGCCGCGCTTCTTCCAGCAGAATACCCGTGCCCACCACATCCGTGCGGGCGAAAGCCCCGGGATCGAGAATCGAGCGATCGACATGGGTCTCGGCCGCGCAATTGATGATGCCCTCGATCCGGTGTTCTTGCAACAGGGCATGCACCGCCTTCTGATCGCCGATATCCGCATGGACGAAGGTGTAATTTGAATGGCCGGCGAGATCCGCCAGATTTTCCAGGTTGCCTGAATACTTCAGCGCGTCGAGATTCACGACCGAATGACGGCCGCTCTGAACTAATCGACGCACCAGATGCGAGCCAATAAACCCGGCGCCGCCCGTGACGAGAATACGCATTTAGAACTCCATCCTGTTCGCCCCTGTCTGCGCCACAAGCTGATTCGCGGCAAGGAGCGATTCAATCGTGCCCGCATCCGTCCACCACCCGTCCAGCACATTCCAGGTCAACTCTCCGGATGCAATGTAGGCGTTGTTGACATCGGTAATTTCCAGCTCACCGCGCCCCGATGGCTTCAGCATCCGCGTGATCTCGAACACCCGAGCATCGTAGAAATAAATACCTGTCACCGCATAGGATGACTTGGGCTGCGTCGGCTTTTCCTCAATGCTTACCACGCGGTTCCCGTCCAGATGCGGCACACCGAACCGCTGTGGATCTTTCACTTCCTTCAGTAAAATCTTCGCGCCTGTTTTCTGCGCACGAAACGCCTCGGCAGCCTTGGCGATGTTCCCCTGGATCAGATTGTCTCCCAGCACGACGCAGAGCGGACCATCATCGGCAAAATGCTCCGCCAACCGTAACGCATCGGCGATCCCCCCTTCGCCCTGCTGGTAGGTATAGCTAAGGTGTTTGAGGCCGAAATCTCGACCGTTCCCCAGCAACTTCAGGAAATCGCCGGCGCTGTTTCCCCCGGTCACCAACATGATTTCCGTGATACCGGCGTTCACCAGCGTCTGGATCGGATAATAAATCATCGGCTTGTTATAGACAGGAAGCAGATGCTTGTTCGTCACTTTGGTAAGCGGGAGCAGGCGCGATCCGAGCCCTCCCGCAAGTACGACACCTTTCATACTTCCCCCCTTCCGCGACACGATCTTTCTCTTGAACAAGCGAATTGTGGACTATGCATTCCTGTCTCGCGTGAATAGGCAACCAGAGCGATCTTAACGTATTGTCTCACGTTCAGACGAGAAAAATTCGCTGATGTGCGATGACACAGAAGCCATAGAAGCGGCCCGAAAATTGGTCCTACGGCAATCAGCGTTGCAGAACGGAAATAGCCACGAGGCTGGCCTACCACACGATCCAAATTCGCATGAAAAGTACGATCGCTCGGCTCTCCCAGGAGGCCGAGCGATGGATGAATGTTTCACGATGCCATGCGGGACAATTGGCGATCGTAGGCCGAAACGAGACCTTCCATCATGGAGCTAACCGTGAAGGCCGCCTCAACCCTGGCCCGACCTGCCTCGCCCATCTCGGCACGCCATTTTGGATTGTTCAATACCTTCAGCACTGCATGCGCCAAGGAGTCAGCGTCACCGGGGTCAACAAGTACACCGGTTTGGTCTTCCAGAACAATTTCCGGAACACCGCCCGTCCGCGTCGCCACGACCGGCTTGTGCAGAGCCATGGCTTCAAGCACGGCAATACCAAAACCCTCCATCAAAGCAGGATGGACGTAGAGATCCATGGCAGCTAGACAGGGGTACACCGCCTCCTGAAATCCGAGGAAGTGCACTACGCGCTCTAATCCTTGCTCTCGAACAGTCCTACGAAGCCGTCGCTCGAATGTCGAATCGCCAGTCCCGACAATCAGATATTCCGTCTTTGGACACGAGGATCGAATTACCGACAGTGCCCGCAACATCACCTCATACCCTTTGCGAGGAAAAAGGTTCGCCACAGTCCCGAGGACCAGAGTATCGTCAGAAATCTCAAGTCGCCGCCGAAGATCCTTGCCTTCTATGCATACAGGGAGATTCGACAAATCAAGCCCGCCGTATAGTGTAACCACACGCTCAGAAGGTACTCCGCCGGCCACCAAGGATTTTCGAACTTGATGAGAAATTGCCATCACGAGGTCTGCTTGTGCCAACTCATACCGCGAAACTTTCGGCGACTCGATTTCCTGCCTCACATGCGCCACTATAGGCAGGCCGAGACCGGACGCGGCTCGCAGGGTCTGCGGCACCCACCACATATCATTGACATGAATCAGAGCGGGCTGTTCCCGCTCAATCACAGTTCGAAGCGTTCGAACGGCTGCTGTTCGATACAGCACACTCGATACTTTTCTCCAGGGAGGAAACGGCGCCTCACAGACCCGTACCTCCGCATTCTCAAGCCGGCTTACGAGCGCTCCTTGCGCAGGACAGACGACGACCGGGCGGTAGCCCATCCCGGGCAGACGCTCGACATAGAGCAGCAGCTCCCGCTCAGCGCCGCCGATCTCAGTGACTCCATGGACAAACAAGATGGTTTGCTTTGCTGGCATGATGATCACATGATTTCCGGTCATCCGAACCCGGTTTGCCATCGCGGAATAGCAACCAATCTCCCTTGACATCTCGTCATGGAGCAAACCAGCATCGCTCGCACATTTTCAATTAGGCCACGCATTACAAGACGTCGAGGAAATCGTTTGGTTGTTCGTCGATTTGGCTCGCACTAACGAAGCGTGCCCTCCAGAGGCTCTGCACAGTCTCCCCAATCAAATGAGAGCCACACCATATAACGTCACGAGCCGCTTCAATCGAAACTAGGCGGAAGCTCTAATGAGGGAACCAACTTTTCGACGAGTGTATGGCCAAACCGTCGCTGCTCCGACCGCTTGACCCACTTTGCGTGCCAGTCCGTCCAGCGACGCTGAAACCAGTTGCCACGAATGGTACGTCCCCATTTCTTTTGGAAGTGAGCCATGTTGTTGTTCCAGTAATCGTCTGTCTCTGTCCGTGTTACGGCATCCTGCGTCACCTTGGAGTAATGGTGGATAAGCACCGACCCTGTCATGGCGACTGAAAATCTGGCGGCCTTCGTCCGCCAGAAGAAATCCGTATCCTCACATCCTCCGTAGGTGAACGCTTCATCAAACAGGCCGATGCGATCAAAGACCGCTCGATCGATGAACATGCAGGGCGCATACAAATCCTCGCGGACGGCTTCAGCACACGTATGCGTAAAGGCTCGTGCGTAGGCGGTCAGATCGTAATCGAGCAGTCCCTCTCGAGCTGATGGACAAACGATGCCATGGCTTTCCCGTTCCATAAACGCCAGCAATGCGTCGCTCCACTGAGGCGTGACGAGTATGTCATTGTTCAAGATTCCGACCACTTCTCCATGACTGGCCCGAATGCCTTGATTCCAGGCCTTAGCACAGCCGAGGTTGCGTTCATTCGTTACGACCGTGGCATCCAAGCCTTCCAAATACTCGGCCGTTCCATCGACACACCCGTTATTGATGAGAATGAGCTCAAATGGACCAGGGGTGTACTGCTTGATAGACGCGATACAGCGGCGAGTAAATTCAAGTTGATTGTAGAGAGCAATAACCAGGCTAAGCGTTTTCATGAGTGGTGCCGTTAAATGGCTCCTCGGCAAAGATCTATCAGATACGTTGCTCGTCGTGCAGTCGTGTGATAAGCGAGCAGATGCGCAAACGCCGCATTGGCCATTCGCCGTCGCTCGGCCTCATTGTTTTTGAGATACCGTACCCATTCGGGGAGATCCCTTAAGTCTGGCCGACAAAAGATGGCATGAACGCCATGTTCAAAGTTGTTGGGAATTTCGATATCGGGCCGCTCAGAGATCAGTGGCGTCTTCGCGGCGACAATTTCCCAATATCGCACGGTATCGAACCCGCCACCTCGCACCGATACGGCGGTTTTGGACCTATGAAGCATGGCCAGATGTGCCTCGGGGGGAATTTTTCGGATGGAATCCCGCGCAGGCGGATCCCCTATCAGCTTGGCTGCCATCCTGCCAAACCAGGATTCGGCAACTTTGGACGCACGATCGGATGGATCCACATAGAATCCTCCCTCGAAATGAAGATCCGTTGCCTGCTTCAACAATCTAACCGCTCTCACACGGTTTCGATGAGACGCTCTCCCGACGAATGACACATCGATATCCCGATCAAGTTCAGGCACGGGCTTGAGTGACGCGCCAGTCACTGAAAAAGGCAGCGGATGTGTTCGCAGAGCAGAACGAGCATTACCGAGCCACCCACGCCATTTAAAATGGCCCCTGGCCTCATCGAGAACGCCAAGCTTGACTTCTCGCTTGAAGTACAATGCCGCACCAATAGACTGGGCAAGCTCCGCTCGAATGTGCCTGTCATCCTCACCATCCAGTATCACGACAGGTGGAGTGCGGACTCGCTCTGCCAGAAGACGATAGGCCTTGACCGCACCCTGCCGCGGAGAGGAGACAATCGCCAAATCTACTGACTGGTCGCGGATAACTCCAACCACATCCTCCATCCCATATTCATGTCCCGGGTTCTGAGCTAGGTAACTCACACGCTCGCCGGGGTCGTGATACGCGGCTTTTGGAGGAAAGTCAAAAACATTTTGCCAGCCCAGGACGGCACAGAGGCCATCGTAAATCTGGTCGGCTAGATAGTCGAGCTGCGGATCTGTGCAATACAACACTTTCATGCGAGTTGTGTATAGAGGAGCTCTCGACGCTTACGGTTTCCTCACCCTAAGCGTAACTTGCATGTTCTCCACGACGTTCCAAAGATGACGCCGACAGCGTTTGCGCACAAACTCAGGCAAATACCGGAAAGGTTTCCGCATCTCATAGCATATCGTCTCAATGCGAAAATCCGTTCGAATACCATAATCAGTCGGATGTTCGAAATATTGAAACGTATCTTCGGCAATATAGCGAACGTGCGTTGGATCGCGAAACGCCCCACGAGAAGTATAGTATGGAACTACAATTTTCACGACGGCCCCTGCCTTGCAGGCACGATAGAGTTCCTCCATAAATGGAATGAGATTTTGAATATGCTCCATAACATGACTTAAGTGAATGACGTCGGCACAATCGTTTTTCAGTGGCAACGGTTGCTCAATGTCGCACAGCACGTTCACCCCTGGTTCCTTCCGACAATCGAATCCTAATGTGCCTTGCTGCTTATTTTTCCCACAACCAAGGTCGATGGCAACCACTCTCTCCCTCTCTCTCATGACGATCCAAAAATGAATCGCACTCGGAATCGACGATCCCCGCTATACGCTCTTACTCCACCCTACTGGCTTTCACGCTTTTTCATTCCTACCTCATACGGTCTAGAATCCGGCCCGCCGCTTCGAATACTTCGTCGACCGTGATCTGGCGCATGCAACTATCGTCTCCGCGCAAACAGCTGGGATGGTAGCAGGCCCGGCAGTCCAGACCTTTGTAGATCACCTGCGTCAATCCGCCACGCGGGCCCCATCGCTCCGGATAGGTGGGACCAAACAACGCCACCACCGGCGTACCTACCGTCGCGGCAATATGCATCGCACCGCCGTCGTTTCCCACGAACAGCGCACACCGTTTCACCAGTGAGGCATACTGCAGCAAGGAAAACTTCCCCGCTACCACGATTGGAGCGCAATGCGATTTTCGGGCGACCTGTTCGGCGACCTCACGCTCCCGCTGATCACCACCCAGCAAAATCCGACAACGAAACTGCTGAACCAGGCGATCACTTAATTGTGCAAACCGTTCAGGCGGCCAGACTTTCAACGAATACCGTGCCCCCGGCTGCACCAGCACCAACGGCGGGCAATGGTCGCCGGTCAGTCCCTGCTCCCTCAACCATTGGTCCACCATCTGCTCTTCCGCCTCGGCCACAAAGACCGACGGCATCCCTCGTGTGGGGTCGAGCCCCAACGCTCTGAGAGCGCACAAGTCATACTCCACGCGATGCTGATCGACGGGGCGCGGTTTCGCCACCTTGCTATACAACAAACCACGCCAACGATGCTCCGCGTTAAAACCGATCCGGATCGGTGCGCCGGTCGCGAGGCTCATGACGGCAGAACGGTCCCCATCGGTCAGGTCGATCACACAATCGAATCCCCGTTCCCGAAGACGATAGACGAACTTACATTGATCAGCCCATGCGCCCTTTTCAAGACACAGCACTTCGTCCACATCCGGATGATGCGCCAGCACCCCTTCCGTCCCTCGATTCACCAACATCGTCAGCTGCGCGGCGGGAAAGGCCTCTCGCAACGCGTGTAACACCGGCGTCGATAACAGCACATCCCCGATATGCCGCAACTTGATGATCAGGATATTCTTCGGACGCAGCATGCGGAGGGGCGTCATGCGCAGAGCTCGCGATAGAGGGCAGTGGTCGCCAGGGCCGCACGCTGCCAGGTAAAATGCCGCGCCCGTTCGTAGCCACGCTGCCGCAGGTTCGCTCTGAGGTTCGCATCGGACAGCACGGTTACCATGGCATGGGCTAATTCTTCGACATTGTCGGGATCGACCAGCAATGCTGCATCCCCAGCCACCTCCGGTAACGATGAGGTCGAAGACGTCACGGTCGGCGCACCGCAGGCCATCGCCTCCAGAACCGGCATACCGAATCCCTCATAGCGGGACGGGAAGACGAAGAGATCGGTGCAGGAGTAGAGCCGGCGCAGGTCTTCACGGTCGAGACGCCCCGTACAACGAACCTCCTGCTCCAATCCGAGGGACTGAGCCGTCGCTGCATAACTTCCCTGCGGATGCACCGCGTCTCCTACCAGCACGATCACCCGGCCCCCCAATTGCGCACGGCACTTGGCTACAGCTTGCAAAAAGCCCACGTGATTTTTTCTCGGATCAGCCCCGCCGACGAAGAGAATGAAGCCGGCCGGCGGAAGGGACCAACGTGCCCGCACCTCCGCTCTGATCTGCTCATTGCACAGGGGGGTAAAATCTTCCGACACGCCGTTATGAATCACCCTGACATGATCTCGCGGAAGGCCGTACAGCGATTCGATCTCCTTGGCCGAAAATTCGGAGACGGTCACGACCTTCCGCGCCCGGTTCGCCGTCGCGATAGCGCGCCGGGAGGACCCCGCCTGCCCCAACAGTTTGCGTGAATATTCCGGATGCCGGACGAGCCACAGGTCATGGATGGTGACGATTCCCCCGTACCGGCCGGTCGTGTGCATCTTAAAGTTGGGACCGTGATACAGGTCCAGCCGATCCCATCGGCCTCGCCAGAACATCAACCACCGTTGCGTCTCGATCCACTGCATGCGTGAGCATGATGGCCATCCGCTCAGCTGACCGTTTTGCAGCGATCCGGGCCGGAGATACCCGACGTAGTCCGTCGTCTCATTCAGTTGCAACAATGCCTTCAGCAGATGATGGGTATGCCAGCCAACGCCACCTTTATCGCCCACCAATGAAGCCGCGTCGATCCCGATACGCATCAGACGATCGAGACCTCAGTCACAGTTCGGCGATGGAACATCGAGAAAATCATGCGCCACGCCTGACGTTCAACCGCTCCCAGGCCTTGGCATATTTCACAAAGGTATGGAGGCCGGCGAACATCGCCACCACCAGCCCGTGCACACCGTCGCGATAACCACCGCGCGTGAACAGCGTTTTCAAAATGGTGCCAATGTGGTGCGTGGCAATAGTCCAACCGCTGATCTGGCGGACACGCTTCAGCTTTTCATCGGCGCCCAGCGTGGTATACCGCATCATCTTGCGGATGTGATGGTTCACGGTGGGCATGCTGTAATGAAGGAAGGGCTCCCGGAGACGCTCCCGCCGGCCGGTCAGCGCGAGGTTTTCGTGCAGACGCACATCGTCGTAGCGGCCGGCCGTCTTACGGAACAGCCGCAGTTGATAGTCCGGGTACAAGCCGCCGCCTTGAATCCATTTCCCGTAAAAAAAGTTCCGGCGGGGGACTTCATACCCTCCGATGTCGGCAGATGGCCGACTGGTCACCAGGGCTTGGATTTCTCGCCGCAAGGCGTCTGGCACTCGCTCATCGGCGTCCACCACCAGGATCCAGTCCGCTCCGGCCTGGTCGATCCCGAAGTTCTTTTGCGGCCCGTACCCTGGCCAGGGTCGCACAAACACCTTCGAGGTGTACCCCTTTGCCAGCTCGACGGTTCGATCCCGGCTTTCCGCATCCACGACGATCAGCTCATCCGCCCACCGCAGGGATTCAAGGCACTCCGCGATATTCTGCTCCTCGTCCTTGGTAATCACCACTGCCGCAATCGTCATGCCGTCCCGCCCTGCTCCACGTTACTGTGCTACCCTTGTTTCGCCGGGGCAACCTGGTTCGGCTGCCGACCGTCTCGCGACTGAAGTTCCCAGAACCGAGCATATTTGATGAACGTGTAATAGGCGTAGAGACCGGACAAAATGAGGCCCGGCACCCCATCCAGGCATCCCTTGCGCCCGACATACATCTTGAGAAATGTAAAACAAGGGTGCGACACCAGCTGATGCCACGAAAACGAGCGCCCTTGCTCGACCATCCGCTTAGCCATGAGATCAGAATACCGCTCCTGCTTGGCCAGGTAATGATCGATATCGCGGAAGGGGTACTGCAGCGCGGCGGCCGTCATGTAGCCGAGTCGTCCATCCAGATCGAAGCTTTCATGGACGAGTTCATCCCGATAACGCAACTTGCTTTTCCGGAACAATTGCGGTTGCCGATAGTCGGGAAACCAGCCGCAATGTTTGATCCAACGCCCGAGAAAATAATTTTTGCGCGGCACGAAATACGCGTCGGCTGTTGGCCCTTCGGCTAACAGCCGACTGATCTCGTCGCGCAGTTCGGGAGTCGCCCGTTCGTCCGTGTCGAGACTGAACACCCAGTCATGCGTGGCATGCGTCAGGGCTTCGTTCCTGAGGCGACCGAACCCGTGGAAGTCATGCTGGTAGACCTTGTCCGTGAACTCGCGACTGATGCGTTCGGTCCCGTCGGTGCTGTGAGAATCCACCACGATGATTTCATCCGCCCACGTGATGGATTCCAGGCAGGCTCGCATGTTGGGTTCGTCGTTGTAGGCAATGACGACCGCCGATACCGGTAGACGTTCCACAGAGAATGATCCTTTTCAACGCGCTTCGACGATGGGCGCTTGCCGCAGACCGGTCACAATCGGCCCCCGAACTCTCGCCAAGACCACAGACGATTGGAATCCAGCGCGACATTTGCGACTTCGTAGAGCGCCATCAATTCCCGGTCACGAGACGCCGACAGCCACCTGCCGCCCGTCTGTTCATCGGGCATCGGCTCGAAGGTCAGCGTGGCTTCCTGAAACGTTTCGGTCGCGAACGAATACAACAGCAATCCCTCAGCGCTCGCAAGTCCGACCAGGTTGTCGTACACGCTTGTCAGATACGCCACCTGACCGGGCAGACAGTCTCGCACGAGAGTGCAGCTCACATCATGCCCCGCAAACGAACCCATCGCCGGCAATCCCGCGTTGAGCGCCAACAGGGTCGGAGCCAGATCCACCTGACTGGCGATAGTGCTCACGGTCCGGGGGTGATAGGTCGCCGGGGTCCGCAACGACTCGTCCATCCAGATGAACAAGGGCGAGGCAAAATGCCCGGCCTTGCGCTCGATATCGGAACTCCCCACCGGCTCATGCCGGCCATGATCCCCGAGAATAACGACGACCGTATTCCGCAGGAGCCCCTCACGGACGAGCCTGGTGAAGACCCGCTCCAATTCGAGATCCGTATATCGCAACGCCCCGACATACTTATCCTGCACCTGGTGCTGGAGCAACCGGACCTCAGGATGAGTCGCAGGCGCCGCGAACGGATGATGGGTCGAGAGCGTCAGCGTGGCGAGAAAAAACGGTTTCCCTTCTGACTGGCGCTGCTTGATCCGTTCATAACAGAGGTCGAACAGCGCCCCATCGACAATGCCGAGCCCCGCCCGTTCCGTATTGGGCGGGAAATCTCCCTCATCCAGCAATTGCTGCAAGCCATTACGGGCCGCGAACGTCTGCAACCGGTTCAGGTCCCGATGCTGTCCGATCACCATTTCGGTACTATACCCCTGACGTTGCAGGAGGGACGGCAGGCAGAGGTAGTCGTGCGCATAGCGCGTCTTCATCGCGGCGGCGCCTTGTCGCGGAAAGGTACTACAGAGCGTCGCGAACAGTCCTCGTGAGGTTTGCACGCCGTTCGAAAAAAAGTTCTCGAAATAGACACTGTCCTGTTTCAGCCGATCGAGAAAGGGGGTGCCCTTCACCTCGCCATAGGTCTGCCCCAAATATCGGCGATCCAATCCCTCGAGAAACACCAAGAGGATGTTGGCCGGCTTGGACAGGCGAACGCCATCGCGGGAGAGAGACGTCGTCCGCACGAATGGATACCGGGCATCCACAAACGTCTCGGTGGGGCCCAGTAGTTGTTGGGCCGTACGCACGGCCACGGCATACGGCATGGCCTCGGTATTGGCCCGCCGTTCAATCGGATTTCGGGACACCACCGCAATCCGCAGGGCTTCGGCGGCAAACAGCACGGGGTTCTGCGCCAGCGTGTAATACACCATGCTGCCGATCGGCGCGATGCGAATGCCGTACGGACCGGAATGGTGAAACCCGGCGCCGCCGGCCACCAATGCCACGACCAATAACGCATTGGCCTGAAAACCTGAGCCCGGCCGCCAGCGGTCCAGCGCCGGCACCACCGCGCGGGAAAAACTCCACCACCACAACCCAATGCCCGCGGCTTGAATGGCGAGAAAAACCGTCAGTCGCCAGGCCCACTTCCCCGCCGCTCCCAGCTCCGCGCTGGTCTGCTGCATGGCCTGCACGTTCGTCCCCTCCGTCGTCGTCGCCGGCGCGAGGAGATCGCCGATATACTCCAGGAATACAAAATCCATATGTTGATGATTGAAACCGTAGTACCCCATGTCGACACACAAGAGCACGAACAGGAGCAATCCGGCGAGCAGACAACCGACATGGAAGGCGGGGCGAAAGGAGGCCAAAAAGTGTCGCGACGCGTGACGTAATCCGCCCAAGCCCTGTCGTAACAGCGCGTAGAGACCGGCCGCGATGCCGCCCAGCACGAGGGCGAAGGTGGCGGTGATGAAATCCCCTCGCACGCCGACGAGGAGCGTCTTGAGCAGCAACGCCGCCGTGGGCGTCTCTTGGTCGAGTGCATCGCGCAGCAGAAACACCCGCTCCGCCATTTGGATCACGACGAACAGAATCCACCAGAACAAGACACTCTTCCGGATAGACGCTCCCGACTCGGCCCACCGTCGCATCATGACGCGAGGACCTTCCGATAGACCCGCTCCAATTCATCCACCATCCGATCGATCGAATAGGACTGCGCCACGGTGTGCCGCCCGCGCGTTCCCATGGCCGTACGAAGCTCGGAATCTTTCAAGAGCCGAACGATGCGATCGGCTAGCGCCTCGGGATCCCGAGGCGGGACGAGAAAACCCGACTCACCGTCGGCAATCACGTCGGGAATGGACCCGGTGGTCGTCGACACGACCGGCAGACCGATCGCCAGGGCCTGCATGAGCACCTGGGGAATCGTATCGCCCTCCACCGTGGGAATCACAAACAGGTTCAATGAACGGAAGACATCCAAAAGATCGTCACGGAATCCCAGCATGCGGACATCGGTCGTCAACCCGAGGCGCTCGATCTGGGCACGAATGTTTTGCTCCTCCGGCCCTTCTCCCACGATGAGAAATGCCGCCGCCGGATATTGCTTCAAGACCTTGGCTGCCGCCTCGACCAGGTAGCGATGGCCCTTATAGTCCCGGAGATAGGAAATCATCCCGACCAGCAAATGCCCGGGCGGAATGCCGAGCTCCGCTCGGATATCGTGCTTGGGCTGAGCCGGTGAAAACTGTTCCACATCCAGGCCAATCGGAAACGCCGCCACACGATCCGGCGACAGACCGTCTCGATGAATCAAATCCTGCCGGTTTCGCTCGCTGCCGGTGACGATGACCATATCGAACAGGCGGCGATACAACAGGTGCGTGGTGGCATTGTTGTTCAGCGGCGCCGAGATATGACGCGTGCGAATGACTTTCGGACGCGGAGTGAGGAGACGCGTGGAAAGGGCGGCGATCCAACTGTCTCGGGAACTGTTGACGTGAACGATGTCGGGGCGCTCTCGTGTGAGCAACTGCCGGAACGCAAGGATGGACAGCGGCAGGCGCCATTGCCGCATGACGAATGGCTCAACCGGAAGCCCACGCTCCCGGGCCATCGTCATGATGGGACTGCGCGGCTCCAGGACCAATCGAATGCGATGGCCACGCTTCAACAAGCGCTCCGCGTGCAGCAGAACGGCCAGTTCTTGTCCGCCGACCGCCATGCTGGATTCCGCAATGAGAATGTTCACGATGATCCTGATGTCCCGACTCGCCCAAGTTGCTGCTGGACGGCGCGCACGACTTGCTCCGATGTCACGCCGGTCAAACACTCGAGCGTGACGGCGCGCGAACATTCGCGACGAAAACAGGGGCGGCACTCGACCGGATTGGACAAGACAACATGCCCCCGGCCATAGGGGCCCGTCCTCACCGGATCGGTCGGCCCGAACAGGGCCACCACCGGAGTGCCGACAGCCGCCGCAATATGCATGGGCCCTGAATCGTTCGTCACGAGCACGGCTGCTCGGCGCAATAAACTGGGCAGCAAGCCTACAGGTGTCTGTCCTGTCAGATCAACCGCTTTCGTGCGCATGCGCGCCATCACCGCACGCGTCTCGGGCCGCTCGGCCGGGCCACCCATAAAGACGATCGGTATGCCCGCCTCGGCCAGTTGATCTGCCGCCTCGGCAAAGTGCTGCGGAGGCCAACGTTTCGTCTCCCAGCGGGCGGATACGTTCATCGCAACCCATGGTAATACACCGGCGAGACCCGCTGCGGTGAGCAGCGTTTCCACGGCCTGCCGGTCTTCAGCCCGGTCAATGAATTCAAATCGCGGCTCTTTCGGTCGCGCGGCGCCCAGTGCCTCTGTCACCAGCAGATACCGGTCCACGGCATGCATCGATCCGGTCGGGACGGCGACGCGTTGGGTATAGAAGAACGGACTGCCTTCGCGCGCATTCGCAAAGCCCACGCGCCGACTGCAGCCGGTGAGCCAGGCCATCGCGCCGCTTCTGAACAATCCTTGGAGATCGACGACCAGATCGAACCCGGCTGCGCGGAGATCCGGCACGCGCCCCAACCAGCCCATGAGCCCCTGCTCCACCGCGCAGACGTGATCAACCCCCTTGATGACTTCCACCAGGGAGACCCATTGCCGCTTGACCAGCCACGTCACCTCAGCGTCCGGAAACCGTTCGCGCAATGCGAACAGCGTCGGCATCGCGTGCACGATATCGCCAAGAGAACTCGGTTTGATGAGCAGGATGCGGCGGACTGGCTCGGTCATTCGGCCACCAGGATGATGCTGGCTCAGCGGGTTAGGTCGGCAACCGGTTTACGCGTCGCATGCGCAATGGTCCATTCAACCGCCTGCGACAGATCAGCGGCCACATGGTCCGGGGACAGATCGCGCGCCGTCAGATCGGCTAACGCCTCCGCCCCTGACGGGCCGGTCATGACCAGCACCGCACGCGCACCGACCTGCTTGGCCAGTTCGATATCCCGCGCACTGTCCCCGACGACATAGGCGCGGCTAAGGTCTACCTGCAACTCCGCCAAGGCCCGATCGACCATCCCCCGGGACGGCTTCCGGCAATTGCATCGATCGTCGGGGTGATGCGGGCAGAAGTACAAGCCGTCGAGCGTGACTCCGTCTTCGGCCAGCAGGAGTCGCAACTTGTTATGAATCGCTTCGAGATCCTTTGAGCTGAAATACCCTCGTCCCACGCCGGACTGATTCGTCACCACGACCAGCTTCGCGCCACCACTTTTGAGTCTGGCCAGCGCCGCGCCCACACCGGGAAGCAGCGTGAACTCCTCCGGCGTCTTCACGTACCCGCTGTCGATATTCAACGTCCCATCCCGATCCAAAAACACGGTCACTCCCGCCAGCGCCGTGGGTGATAAGGCAGGTTCCACGGCTGCTGATGCACTGATAGAGGGAGGGGTGGCGAGCGGTAGATGTCGTACTGCCGCATCGTGGACCTGCTCCACCGTCACACCGGTCATGCAGCGATGATCGATGGGACATTCCCGCAAGAGGCACGGGGCGCACGATACCGGCTGCCGGACCAGCTGCGCATCGACGCCGAACGGCGACGTCGTCTGCCAATCAGTCGGGCCGAACACCGCCACCAGGGGAACGTTGAAGGCGGCAGCCACATGCATGGGCCCTGTATCGTTCGTCAGAAACAGCTGGCACCGCTTCACCAACGCCATCAACTCGCGCACCGTGGTTTGGCCTGAACAGACGACGGTGCGAGTCTGAATCTGGTCGGCAATAGCCTTTCCCAACGGCTCTTCGCCCTTGGCCCCGATAATGGCGACCCCGACGCGCGCCCCCGATTGAGCCTGCGCATCCTTCACCACACGATTGACGACCTCGGCATACCGGTCCGGCAACCATCGCTTGGCCTGGCCGTACGTCGAACCGGGGTTTACGCCGATGACCACATCCGACGGACCGATTCCGGCATCCGCCAGGCGGCGGCCGATCAACGCGGATTCTTCGGGCGTGACGAACAGACGCGGCGCCGGAGGCCGCCCCTGCCCCCCCAAAGATTTGAGCAGGTCCCAATAGTATTCGACCTGGTGTCTCTGCGCGCTGCGCGGCGGCACGGCAACCGGATCGGTGAGAAGCAGACTCCGGCCATCCGTGGCATACCCGAATCGGCGGGGGATGCCGGCCAGGAAGCTGATCAGCGCCGCCTCAAACGCGTTTTGAAACAGGATGGCGAGATTGAAGCGGTGACGACGCAAGACACCGGCCAGGGTCCACTTGCCGGTCAACCCCGCATGACGTCCCCGGTCGTCATACACCAGGGTGCGATTCACCGCCGGATGCTGCGCCAACAGATCCGCGATGGCCGGCTTCACCAGCAGCGTGATCTCGGCCTGCGGAAACAACGTGCGCACCTGACTGAGGGCGGGCTCGCACATGACGGCATCGCCCAGCCAGTTGGGACCGCGCACGACGATGCGACGGATCTCTTCCTTACGCATGACTCGCCGGCCCGTCTTCCGGATCGAGGCGCAGGAGCCGCTCCAGTTGATCTTGCCTGGACACAATCTGCGTGCCAAGCCGGATGGCCCAACAGGCATCATCCGCCTTCAAAAACGGCATGACCTTGTCCGCATCTTTCTCCGTCGTCACCAGCAGATCGACGCCGCCGGCTTTTGCTTTGGCACGGATCGTTTCCATCATGATATGGGTATAGTGCACATGGTCGGGAAATGCCAGGGTCTCAACCACCGTGATGCCCAATTCTTCCACCAAGGCGTGAAACGACCCCGCATTGCCGATCCCGCTGAAAATCACGGCGGAACGGCCGTGAAAGGCCTCCCGCGCTCGTCGTTCATCCCGTCCCACGCGCCGGAATTCCTCGGCGGTGAATCCCACGCAGATCGGGGGCGGAAGGGTCGGGCATGCCTGCACCAGCTGCCGCCAAACCTGTTCACCGGACTCTTTGCGATCAACCCTGGTGATGAGCACCGCCGACGCCCGGGCCCCTGCCGAAAGCGGTTCCCGCAAGCGACCAACCGGCAACGCCGCTCTGAGCCCGGCGGTATCGGTGGCATCCACGAGCAACAGATTCACGTCGCGGTGAAGTTGCACATGCTGAAATCCGTCATCCAGCACAAAACAATCCACCGGCTGACGGCTCAACACCCACTGACCGAGCGCATACCGGTCCGCGCCGACCGCCACAATGGCGTGGGGGCAGCGGCGCGCCATGAGATAGGGTTCATCGCCGGCCTCTTCCGGTCCCGCCAAGACCTGCCGCCCGTCCGACACGAGTAATTGCGGAGCCTTGCTGCGACGCCGGTACCCGCGACTCAAGATCGCGACGCGTTTGCCTTGGGCCGTCAATCGATCGACGACATGCATGACGACCGGCGTCTTCCCTGTGCCGCCCACGGTGAGATTTCCGATGCTGATCACGGGACGGGGCAAGCGATGCGTCTCAAACCAGCCGCGTGTGTAGCCCCACAGGCGAAGTCTGGCCGCCAGCTCATACGGATATCCGGCCCATCGCAACCAGGATTGCAGCATCGCCGTCATGAGGAGCGTGGACGCGACAACGCGCCAGGCGGATTGCCTGCGGATTCAGCCGGCGTGACCGGCGGCGGAAGAAACGAGGCAATGATCTCCGCGCTGCGCTGAAGCGCGCCCTGATTGTCCGCGACCACTTGCTGCGCGGCTTGCCCCATCCGTTTCAGATCGTCTGAACTTCCGAGGAGTTCCCGCAGGCTCTGCGCAAGACCCTGTTCCCCCTCCACCACGCGCCCGCCCCGGGCATTCAACAAGAGCGCCGCCACTTCGGCGCAATGATCGGTGTGCGGTCCGAAGAGCACCGGTTTTCCCCACACGGCCGGTTCCAACAGATTGTGTCCGCCAACGGGAACCAATGTGCCACCGACAAATGCCACGTCAGCCTCTCGATACAGCAACGCCAATTCACCGCGGGTATCCAAGACCACCACGCGCGGACCGGATGTGGCCATCGCTTCCGTACTGCCGGTGCTGCGTCGAGACACGGGCAACCCTTTGGCTCGCACCATCTGCTCGACCTGCGCCGCCCGTTCGATATGCCGCGGAGCCAGCACGAGACGGAGATCGGGGAACTCTTCACACACAGCCTGATAGGCGCCGACGATGATTTCTTCCTCACCGGGATGAGTACTGCCTGCTACCACAAGCCGCTCGCGCTCGCGCAGTCCAATGACCTGCTTAGAGACAGGCGTGCCGCCGGCAGCGACCTGCGGGACCGGCTGGTCGAACTTGATATTGCCGGTGCAACGAACCCGCGACGGGTCAGCGCCCAAGTCAATCATACGCTGCGCATCCCGCTCCGATTGCATGAGGCAACTGCTGATCAGATTCAGCATCGTGCGATAAAAATCCCGGACCACGGGCAGACGCTGTCGCTCGAACGACCTGGTGGAAAGCCGCCCGTTGACCAGGACCGATGGAATGTTCCGCCTCCTGAGGCTCCGGAGCAGATTGGGCCAGAGCTCGGTTTCGACGAACACGTAGAGACTGGGCCTGAGCTGGTCGATGGCTTGATTGACGACCCAGGGAAAATCCAACGGAGCGTATCGATGTTCTGCCACACCTTCCAAGCGCTGCTCCACCGCCTCCCGTCCCGTTTCGGTCACGGTCGAGACCACCATTCTCGCCTCGGGATACCGCCGGCGAAGCTCCCGTACCAGCGGCGCCACGGCCACCACCTCACCCAAGGACACCGCGTGAACCCAGATACAGGTTGTCGCCAAGCCGGACTCACGCGGCGACTCCGACAGCAGACCCAGCCGCTGGGGCAATCCGCGCCGGCACCGCTGCTTCGCGAGCAACACACCGAGAATAACCGGGGAGACGAGGAGGAGCAGACTGTTATAGAGCAGATACCACATTACGGACGCGCCCGCTGGGCCGCCGCATCGGCCTCGATCGTCATGCGGTTCAGGGTCGCTTCCAACTCCCCGCGCAGGCGCTCCAACTGATCAGCGGATGCATCCGGCGGGACTGGAATCGGCGCCCCGATGAGGAAGATCCCCTGCGAGAACGGATAGGGCATGATGAACCGGTCCCAGCTCGCGAAGAGTTTTTTTTTGAGCAACCGAAGGCCATGGGGATGATCGGCAAGCCCGTGGCCCTGGCCAACTGCACCACGCCCACCTTGGCGACTTGGCGCGGGCCTTTTGGTCCGTCTGGCGTCAGCACCAGGTTGCCGCCAGACCGTCCGAGGCGAACCAGCCGGCGAAAGGCTTCCGCGCCGCCTCTGGTGCTGGACCCCCGCACGGCGTCCAACCCGAACCGCGCGACGATCCGGCAGATCAACTCGCCATCCCGGTGCTGGCTGATCAGGATATGGGCTTTGAGACCGGGGATGGCCAACGGCATCATCAGTTGCTGCGCGTGCCAAAAGGCAAGGATCGTCCGCTGTCCCTGTCCGAATATCCGGGACACGTGCTCCAGGCCGTCGGTTCTCCAGCTCATGGTGCGTTGCAGTAGCCGAATCACCGAATACCCGACGGGCGGCACCACCGCGACTTTGAGCGCATTCGTCACGCGCTTCGACCAGGCCTGTTTCGTGTGGGGCACTGCCGGAGGTCTGTTTGTCAGGAGGTCGTTCACGGCTTCACCTTCCATCGTTCGGTTACTGCGGAAGCGCATCGGCAAACTGCATGGCATGCAGACGCTTATAGAGGCCGCCCTTGCGCAACAACTCGTCATGCGTGCCGACTTCCGCGACCGTGCCTCGGTCGAGCACCACAATACGATCGGCATTTTGAATGGTCGACAACCGGTGCGCGACCACCAGGGTGGTCCGGTTCCGCATCAGGTTGGAGAGGGCCATCTGCACGATGCGCTCCGACTGGGTGTCCAACGCGGACGTCGCCTCATCCAGTACCAAAATCGGTGGATCGCGCAGAATCGCCCGTGCGATCGCCAGACGCTGGCGCTCGCCGCCCGATAATTTCAGCCCGCGCTCCCCGATCAATGTGTCATAGCCATCCGGCATACGCGCGATAAAGTCATGCGCATAGGCCAATTGCGCCGCCCGCATCACGTCGTCGAGCGTCGCTCCCTGTCGCCCATAGCCAATGTTATTACGGACCGTGTCGTCGAACAGCACCACTTCCTGCGACACGATCCCGATCTGCCCGCGCACCGACTGCAGGGTGCAGGTCCGGATATCCACACCGTCGATCAAAATCTGACCGTCGCTCGGGTCATAAAATCTCGGCAAGAGACTCACCAAGGTGGTCTTCCCGCTTCCACTGCTACCCACGAGCGCAATGACCTCGCCCGCACGTATCGTCAGGTCGATGGCCTTCAGCGCCGCAACTCCCTGGCCTTCATACTGGAAGGCGACCTGCCGGAACTCGAGCGAGCGGGAAATCTGCGGCAACTCTGTCTGCCCGCCACTCGCTACCTGCTCGGTCGGCAGATCCAGCACGTCGAAGACGCGCTCCGCAGCCGCGAGTGCCTGCTGAACGGTATTGTTGGCACCAGACAAGCGTCGAATGGGCGTGTAGGCCATGAACATCGCGGCCAGGAAGGAAAAGAAAGCGCCGGGCGTCATTTCGTCGTGAATCACCAGGTAGCCGCCGTACCAGATGATCCCCGCCACCCCGAGCACGCCGATGACCTCCATATGGGAGGACCCCAGGGAAGAGACCTGGATGGCTTTCATCGTGGTATGGATGAAGGCGTCGTTGCTCTGACGGAACCGCTTGGCCTCGTCCTCCTCCCGGCCGAAGGATTTCACCATCCGGATACCGGCCAGCGCCTCTTGGAGCGTGGAGGCCATGTCGCCCATACGCTCCTGGCCGCGTGTGGCGAGCCCGCGCAACTTTTTTCCCATCCGCGCCATCGTGACGACGGACAGCGGCACCACGATCATCGACACCATGGCCAACTTCCAATTCTGATAGATGATCACCCCGATCATCGCCAGAAAAGTCAGCCCCTGCTGAAATAAGTCTTTCAGGACGCCGGTCACGGCGTTCGCCATTTGGTTCACATCGTTAATGACGCGCGAGACGAGCCTCCCTGACGTATTCGTATCGTGAAAGTGGACGGGCAAGCGAACCAGTTTCGAGAAGAGTTGTTCTCTGATGTCCCCGATCACCTGATTGCCGACATAGTTCATCAGATAGGTTTGACCGTAGTTGAACACCCCCTTGAGTACCGCCACGGCCAGAATCGCCACCGGCAGGACGAGGAGCAGGCTTTCATCCTTGCTGATGAAGAGGCCGTCGAGCACGGGACGTACCAGCCACGCATAGGCGGCGGACAGGCCGGCCACGAGGAGCGCGCACACGAATGCGGCGCCCAAGCGGAATCGATAGGGGTTCAAATAGGCGAGGAGGCGAAGATAGTGTTTCATGATCGGCACTCAGTCAGCACGGCTTCGGCTGCCCGTCGGGAGGCACCCGGTGTGCCTAACGCCTGGCGCACCGACAGCAGGGCGGCCTTCATCTCCGCATAGGCGCGCGGATCCACCAACAGCCGCTCGGCCTCCTGGACCAATCGTTCCGGCGTAGCCTCGTCATGAATCAGCTCGGGCACAATGCCACGGCCCGCCACCAGATTCGCCAACCCGATCCACGGCACCCGGATCAACAGCCGCGCCAACCGGTACGTAATCCACGAGGGGGCCCGATAAAACAAAATCATCGGCGTTCCCACCACCGCCGCCTGCAAGGTGGAGGTTCCCGATTTGACGACCAGCAGATCCGCCGCGGCCATCACTTCGCTCGCCTGGTTGCGAAAGACTTTGATGGGAACCGGGCTATTCTTCAACAGATCCGCAAGAAACTGGTCCTGCACCGATGACGCTTGCGCCAGAATGAATTGCATGGTCGGATGGCGTTCGGCCAGCCGCTTCACCGTCTCTAGCAACAGCGGAACATGCTCAAGCAATTCGGCCTTGCGGCTGCCCGGAAACAACCCGATCACCGGCCCCGCATCCGACAACCCGAATTGGCGGCGCAACGCCTCCCGATCATAGGATAGGGCGACTTCGTCGAGGATCGGATTCCCGACAAAGGTGCAGCGCACACCCGCGTTCTTGTAGAGGGATTCCTCGAACGGCAGAATCGCCAGGACATGGTCGACCCGCTGCTGAATCCAACGCATCCGACCACGCCGCCAGGCCCAGACTTGCGGCGCAATGTAGTAGACGACCTTCAGTCGGCAGGCCCGGGCGACGCGAGCAAAATGGAAGTTGAGTCCGGGATTGTCGATCAAGACCACAAGATCCCAGCGCTCTCCTTTGATCAACTTGCGGATACGGGAGATCCTCTGCAGCATGGTCTTCACCGCTGACAGACCGATGAGTCCCATCACATCCAGTTGAGGAATATCCTTCACCAGTTCCGCGCCGGCCGCCCGCATCGAGGCACCCCCGATTCCCACGAGCTGGAGCGACGGAGCGAGATCCTTCAACGCCTTGACCAAATGGGCTCCGTGGAGATCGCCGGAGGCCTCTCCGGTCACGATTAAGATACGTGGCATGTCGCTCTGCTCAGGCGGACCAACATCGACATGGCCCTCCTAGAGACTGTCATGGCCGAATGCCGCGGCAGATACGTCGCCGGCGGAATGGCGCTGCGTGAATTGACCAATGGCGTCCAACACCCGGGCAGCCAGGTTGAGCGCGGCCTCGCCGTCCTCGCCCGACACGACGGGACGCGATCCGGTCGCCACGGCATGAATGAAGGATTCCAGTTCCAACCGCAACGGTTCTTCATCCCCGGCTTGGAATGTTTCCACATCGATTGTCGGCCTCGGCCCAGTGCCCTGCAAGCGCCGCGAGACCATCGCCTGACGGGACTGAAAATCGATCGAGACATAGCGGTCCCGCTGAAAGAATCGCAACCGGCGCATCTTATTGGTGGACACGCGGCTCGCCGTCAGATTCGCCACGCATCCGCTCGCAAAGGCGATGCGGGCATTGGCGATATCGATATTGGACGAGAGCACGGGCACCCCGGCGGCGCGGACCTCTTCCACCGGGCCGGGATGAAACGACAGCACGAGATCCAAATCGTGAATCATCAAATCGAGCACCACATCGACGTCGGTGCCCCGTTCGCCGAAGGCGCTCAGCCGATGGCCTTCGATGAAGGCCGGACGTTCGATCGAGCCACGCATGCGCTGCATGATCGGGTTGAATCGCTCACTATGCCCCACCTGCAGCAGGCACCCGTGCCGGGCAGCCAGTTCGACCAGTTCGTGCGCCTCGGTGGAGGTCACGGCAATCGGCTTTTCCACCAGGACATGTTTGCCGGCTTCCAGACAGGCCTTCGCCGCGGCGAAATGGGCGGAAGTTGGAGCTGCGACGCTGACGAGATCCACCTGTTTCAGCACCTCAGCGAGGTTCGTCCAGGCCTGCACACCGTGACGCTCGGCAATCAGCTTGGCGCGGTCTGGTGACGCATCATACACGCCGGCCAGCCTGACACCGGGTAGCGTGGCATAATGCCTCGCATGGTGCTGCCCGAGATGACCGACGCCGATCACCCCGGCACGAAGCGGCGTCATCGCGTGCACTCCCGTCTCACGAACCCGGCCTCTGTACCCATGGCGGTTGGCCTCATGTCATCCCGACAATGGCGATGCCGGCGCGGTTCGCCTTGGCAATCGTGTCGTCGCGATCTAAAAGAATGCCGCGTCCGGCTTCCAAGGCCAGCACCGACGCCTTGACGGTTTCCATGACTTCGATCGTACGCGGGCCGACGGCGGGAAGATCGAACCGGAGGTCCTGCTGGGGCTTGCAGCGCTTCACGACCACCGCGCCTCCGTGCGCCAATTCTCCGCCTCGGCGAATGGCTCCGTCCGTGCCCTCCACGGCTTCGACTGCGACGATCACGCGATCTTTCACCACCACGCACTGGCCGATATCCAACGCGCCAATCTGCTTGCCCACATCCCAGCCGTAGCGAATGTCTTCCCATTCCTTCTTACTCGGCTCGCGCCTGGTCAGCGTGCCCGCCTCCACAAGAATCCCTTGCAGCCCGAAGGTCGATTCGCAGATTCGAATGCCTTCCTGCTCGATTTCCTCCGCGACCCGCCGAAGAATGTCGTCATCCTTGAGATGAACCAGCTTGGCAGCCAGCGCCAAGGCGCGGAAGTCCGGGCGGACCGTACTAAAGACGTGCGTTTTCTTGATGCCGCCCAACATGACGGCCTGCTGCACGCCATCCCCTTTGAGCGCATCGATCAACTTGCCGAATTGCCCGATCTTGATCCAGTGGATGTTGTCGACGTGCCGGGCCAATTCCGGATCGGTTTCGCCTTCATGCGCCACCGCAAAGACGGAGTACCCGAGGCGTTTCGCATTGTCGGCGAAAATGATCGGAAACCGGCCGTTGCCCGCGATCAGTCCGATCCGCTGGCCCTCTGGCGCCTGACCGTCATACCCTGCATGCCCGCCCACCTCGGTTATTCCTCTTCGCCTTCCTGGTCTTTGCCCACTGAGCGGCAAATGCCCCGTTTCGTGCCTTGCATAAAATCGGCGACCTGCATGACATCTTGGCTCGCACCGAACGTCTCTCGCGCCAGCTTGACGGCTTCCGCGACCCGATGACCGGATCGAAAGAGCACCTCATAGGCCTTCTTCAGGGCCGCGATACGTTCGGCTGAAAATCCGTGCCGGCGCAGCCCGATCGAGTTCAATCCGTACATCCGGGCACGATAGCCTCCGGCCGCCCGCATGAACGGCGGAAGGTCCTGGCCGAGCGCGCAACAGCCCCCGACCATGGCATAGGCGCCGATGCGCACGAACTGGTGAATGCCGGAGAGCCCGCCGATAATGGCATGGTCGCCGATAGAAATATGCCCCGCCAGACTGGCCGCGTTGGCCAGAATGAGATGATTGCCCAGATGGCAATCGTGCGCGACATGGACATAGGCCATCAGAAAATTGGAATGGCCCACGGTGGTCACCCCGCCGCCCTGCACGGTGGCCCGATTGACGGTCACATACTCGCGCAAAATGTTATCGTGGCCGATCATGACCTTCGTCGGTTCGCCTTTGTATTGCATATGTTGCGGCGGCCCGCCCACCGACACGAACGGATGCAGTTCGCATCGCTCCCCGATATCGGTCCATCCGTCGATCGACACATGAGACAGGACGCGCGTCCCGGCACCGATGGTGACGTGTTCACCGACGACGGAATACGCCCCGACCTCCACGTCATCTGCGAGCACCGCTTTCGGATGGATCACCGCGGTCGGATGAATCTTCACGCACACCTCCTCGCCCTCTGGCAGACCGCCGCACCACCGGTCAGCGCGGTCATCATCCCGCTGAACGGCGCATGCATACAGCCTGCGGTTCCCCTGGACTCCCCGGCCGTCCGGCCGGGAAAAATCTGGTGTCTCTACCCCGCGGCCTTCTCGCCTGCCGCCTTTTCGTCCATCACCATGGCCGTGACTTCCGCTTCGCAGACCAATTCGGTGTCGACAAAGGCTTTGCCCTGCATCTTCCAGAAGGGCGCGCGCTTCTTGAGCACATCCACTTCCAAGCGCAGAATATCGCCGGGGACGACAGGCTTTCGGAACTTCGCCCCGTCGATGCCGGTCAAGTACACGACCGGACGCCCGACCGCGCCGAGGGATTTGAATGCGAGCACGCCGCCGACCTGGGCCAATGCTTCGAGAATCAGCACGCCCGGCATGACCGGACGTCCCGGAAAGTGCCCTTGAAAAAACGGCTCGTTGAACGTCACATTTTTGATGCCCACAATCCGGCGATCAGGGTCGAGCTCGCGAATGCGATCGACCAGCAAAAACGGATACCGGTGGGGAAGGATCGATTGAATCTCAACGCTGTCCATCACTGACATCAGCCCCGCCTCCTGTGTTGCGTAGACGATTACGGCACACGGCTACTTGTTCTGTCGGTCGAACTCCTTGATGATCTGTTCCGTCAAATCGACCGATGGGTGACTGTAGATCACAATCTTCACGGTCGTCTCGCTGCCCTTATCCAGGACGGCCGTGAAGCCTTCCTTCTGCGCGACCGCCGCCGCCGCGGCCTGAATCTTTTGGGCATACTCCGCCACCATGCCGCGCTGTTTCTCCTGCACCTCGCGATTGAAGTCCTGAATCCGGCGCTGATAGGCTTCGAGCTTCGTTCGGAAATGGTCTTGCTTCTCTTTGCGCGCCTCCTCCGACATGGAGGCGTCCTGCATGCCCTTTTCCAGCTCTTTCAATTCCTGGTCATCGGAATCGATGATCTTCTGGCGCGTCGTCGAATAGCTCTTGAGTTCCTCCAACGCGCGTTTCCCGGCCACGCTCCGCTCAATGACCTGTTGTTGATCCATCATGGCCACCTTGAGGTAATCCGCAGCCAAGACCGGCTGCGCCCCCCAGGCCACCAGGACGTGTAGAACACCGGTCGCCATCCAATTACGTACGTTCATGGATTCCCTCTCATGGATACGTTTTGTTGAATTCCTCAATCAACTGCGACGACACATCCACCGCCTCATCGAAATAGAGGGTGGGCCCTCCGCGCCCGCGGTCGAGGATGACTTGCAACTCCAGCCGCTTGGCCACCTTGGCCGACAGGGCTTCGATCTTATCCCGAAATCCGTCCAAGACTTCCTTCTGTTTGTCCTGCACTTCTCGATTCAGATCGGTGACTTTCTGCTGATATTCAGCCATCCGGCGCCGGAACTGTTCTTCCCGTTCACGTTTGGCGGTCGCGCTGAGCACGCTGCCCTGCTTGACGAAGTCTTCTTCCATGCGGCGCAGTTCTTTCTCTTCCAGCTCGATCAACGCCTGCCGGTTCTTGGCAAAGGAAGCCAGCATGTCCTTGGCTCGTTTCCCGGCATTGGTTTCGCCGAGAATACGCTGAGGATCCACCACACCGACGCGTGTGGACGTCGGCACCGTCGATGGATTCGACCGGCAGCCGCCGACCAGCAGTATCACGGTCAGCAGCGCCAGGCACCATGCATTCCACCCGGCTCCTCGCGCCATTCTCCAGTCCGCCAGTCCACGCATTCGTCCGATTCCTTTCCCACACCCGCGCCGCATCGCCGGCCTCAGAACAACGATCCGATCGTAAACTCGAAGACGCCCATTCGCTCGGTCGGCCGGGGATCGAGGTTGATTCCATAGGCCGCCCGCAAGGGACCGAACGGAGAAATCCACCGAGCCTCAAATCCCGCCGCGCTCCGCAATTTACTGAATTGCACCGGCTCGTTATCGTCGAATCCGTTTCCGTAATCGAAGAAGAACACGCCGTTCAACTTCGCCTCGGAGGAAATCGTAAAGATAAAATCGTTGTTAATAATGAGCTGCTTGGCGGAGCCGAGGAGCGAGCCCGATGGCGTCACGGGGCCTGCTCGGCCGAACACGAATCCGCGCATGGTATTGATGCCTCCGACGAAGAAGCGCTCGGTGAGGGGAATGGGCCGGCCCCCGATCCCCTCTGTCTGCCCGTACCGGACATGTACCGAGAACCGCGTGTCATAGACGAGCGGCGTGTATTTGATGACGTCGAAGTACACCTTATAGAAATGGTTCGTGCCTCCGAGCGCGGGCGTTCCGTAATCGGCCCCGATGCTCAAGCGCCATCCCGTGCGAGGATCCAGATAATAGTCCCGCGTGTCACGAAACAGCGAGGTGCGGAACCCGGTCGACGATTGCGTTCCGAGCTGGCGACAGATCAATGGAATCAGATCCGGGCACAATCCCGCCTGCGGATCGCTGTACTTGAGTTGCTCGCCGAAGAGGCTGATGCTCCCGTTCACATACTCCGACAGCCATCGGCTCCAGGTGGCACTGGCTCCCGACTTGGATTCGAAGTAGGAGATATAGTTGGTCATCGAGCGGTAAATATCCAGCTGAACGGCATTGTAAGAATCGTTCACGTAGGGATTCCGGAATGTCACAAGGCCCAAGGAACGCTGTTGGCCCAATTGCCCGCGGATACGGCCCAGCCAGCCGTTCCCGCCCAGGTTGCCTTCCGTGATATCCGCAATCGCCACCAGTTTATCGAGAGTGCTGAATCCGCCGCCGATGCTGAACTGGCCGGTGGGTTTCTCTTTGACCTTCACATTAAGGTCGACCTTATCCACATCGACCTGCTGAGGAAGAATTTCCACGGTTTCAAAAAAATTGAGGTTGTTCAAGCGCTGAAAGCTGCGCTTCAAGGCCAGCGTATCGATGACATCCTGTTCATCCAAGCGCAGTTCCCGGCGCACGACATTGTCCCGGGTTTTGTCGTTGCCGGTGACATGAATTTCGCGGATCCGCATCATCTCACCCTCTTTGACATTGAGGGTGATGGTCGCGGTGCGCGCGTTGTTGTCCGGCGTCACGTTGGGGACGACATCCGCGAAGACGTAGCCCTTCGCGCCATAGAGATCGGTGATGCGAGTGATTTCGCCGCGGATTTTGGCCCGTTGAAAGATTTCGCCCGGCCGGATCCCTATCCCTTCCCGCAATTCATGGTCCTCGAAGACCGTGTTGCCGCGGAAGCCGACCTCCTGCACGATGAACGGTTCACCTTCGACGACCGAGTAGCTGATTTCGAACCATTTCTTATCGTCGCTCAGTTCCAGGGTGGGCTGGCTGATCTGCACATTCAAATAGCCCTTATTCAAATACACTTCACGGATACGCTCGATATCGTTGCCGAGCTCCTCGCGCTTCAGCACACCGGCATCCGACAGCAACGACGGCAGCTTCAGCTGCGTCACCAGGCCGTACCAGGGTATCCACTCGCGCGTGGCCGTCACCTTAAAGACTTCTTCCTTCGTCACCGCGCGCATGCCCTCGAAACTGATCCGACGGACTTTCGCCTTGGTGCCTTCCTTGATGAAATAGGTCAGCCGCTTGCGGTCCTCATCGACGGCTTGAATCACCGGAATGACCTGGCAATTGTAGAAGCCGTCTTCCTGGTAGGCGAGGCGGATCTTCTCCGCGCTCTCTTTCGCCTGCTGCTGGTCGAGAAAGGTTTGGCTTTTGATCGTGATCTTTTCCTTGAGCTTGTCGTCGCTCAATTCCTCATTGCCGTCGAACACAATCTCGGTAATGAACGGTTTCTCACGGACGATGAAGCCGACGGCGACGCCGCCATCGGCCGACTCCGTTTCCACCTGTACATCTTCGAAATAGCCGGTACCGTAGAGAATCTTGACCTGTTCCCGGAGCGCGTCAGGAGTAAACCGATCATTGGCCTTGAGGGTGAGACGCCCCTGGATCGCCTGCAGTTCAATACGTTTCTGACCACGGATGGTGACGGAACTGACCAGCGGGGCACTGACCTGGGCTCGCACCCACTCTGCGTCGCCGATCGCGAACAGCGCCGCCAGGACGAGCACGAGAATCGGCACCCACCGCCTGCCTCCCGACTTGGTCACCGTAATCCTTCCGTACCGTCTGGGAGAGCAAGCACTGGTTCTTTCGACCCTCGAGATGAGAAATCGTCACATTCCATGCCGCGTTGCTTGCCACAAACCGATGGTCGGGCGAAGGGACGCGAACTGTCGCCATAAGAGTCACCGATGCGCCGCGTTCATTGCAGCACCACCGCACGTCTGCAGAAAAACTCTCGGATTATATTGACCACATTTTTCAATGTAAAGGAGTTTCCCCGCACAGCGGCGCGCCGGCAGCGATCGAAAAGAGCCGACAAATCTTGACTTCATGTACCCCATCACATACTATCGCCCGTATGACAAGAACAGACGTACGTAAAGCGATTATTCCCGCTGCCGGACTGGGCACACGCTTTCTTCCCGCCACCAAAGCCTCCCCGAAAGAGATGCTGCCGCTGGTCGACAAACCGCTGATTCAATACGTCGTCGAGGAAGCGGTCGCGTCGGGCATCGAAGACATCATCGTCATCACGGGGCGAGGCAAGCGCGCGATCGAAGATCACTTCGATCGCTCTCTCGAACTCGAAGAAAACCTCAAGGGCAGCGGCAAAGGGCAGGTCTTGAACCAGATGCGCCACATTTCCAATCTGGCGAACTTCTGCTACGTGCGCCAGCCGGAAGCCATGGGTCTGGGCCATGCCGTGTTGTGCGCGCAACATTTGATCGGCGACGAACCCTTCGCCGTCATTCTGGGTGACGAGATCATCGATGCGGCGGTTCCCGGTCTCGCACAATTGATCCATATCTACAAGCAGCGCAAAGGCGCCGTGCTCGGCGTGCAGGAAGTTCCGCAACAGGAAGTGAGCCGGTATGGCATCGTCTCGGCGCGCAAGGTGCGCAGCGGTCTGCACCGGGTGGACGACCTGGTCGAAAAACCCGCGCCCGCCGACGCACCGTCGAATCTCGCCGTCATCGGACGGTATGTGCTGCCGCCTGAAATTTTCCCGATCCTCCGCAAGACCCCTCCGGGCAAGAACGGAGAAATCCAATTGACGGATGCCCTGCGGCAACTCGTGAAGAACACGCCGATGTTCGCGCATGAAGTCGAAGGGCAGCGGCACGATGCCGGCGACAAACTCGGATTTCTCATCGCCACGGTGGAATTGGCCCTGAAGAACCCGTCCTTGGGACCTGCATTCGGCGATTTTCTGCAGCAGCGACTCCGACCGACTACCGCCGACGTCCGTCGCCGCGGCCCGGCCCGGGGACGCGCGACGACCTAGCCCCGGGCATGATGGATCACCGTCACCCGAACCGTGCCCTCGCACGACATCGTCACTGAGACCATACACCAGCAGACTGGAGCCTCATGGCTGAAGCAGTAGAACAAGATTTTTCGAGCAATCAGAACCTTGAACCGCCGGATCAGCTTCCCCTCCTCCCCGTCCGAGATATCGTCGTCTTTCCGTATATGGTGCTCCCCCTGTTCGTCGGCCGCGAAATGTCCATCAAAGCGATCGAGGCGGCGCTGGCGGGCAACCGGATGTTGTTCCTCGCGACACAAAAATCCCTGGATGTGGAAAACCCGCAGCCGGAGGACATTCATTCGGTGGGAACTGTGGGCATCATCATGCGGATGCTCAAACTGCCCGATGAGCGGATCAAGATCCTGGTGCAGGGCCTCGCCAAGGGCCGGATTGAATCCTACATTCAGAACGATCCCTACTACTCCGTCAAAATCGAAAAACTCGTCGAGACCAAGCAACCCGGCTCCACCTTGGAGACCGAGGCGGTCATGCGCACCGTCAAGGAGCAGATCGAAAAAATCGTCAGCCTCGGCAAAGTCCTGATTCCTGACGTGATGGTCGTGATTGAAAACCTGGAGGATCCGGGACGCCTTGCCGATATGGTGGCCTCCAACCTCGGGTTGAAAGTCGACATCACCCAGGCCGTCCTGGAGATCGTGGACCCGATCCTGCGGCTGCGGCAGATCAGCGAAATTCTCGCGAAGGAAATCGATGTCCTCTCGATGCAGCAGAAAATCCAGGCGCAGGCCAAAGGCGAGATGGACAAGACCCAGCGGGAATATTTCCTGCGCGAGCAATTGAAAGCCATTCAAAAAGAGCTGGGCGAGTTGGACGAGCGCGCGGAGGAAGTGGCCGAATTCCGCAAGCGCATCAAAGACGCCAAGATGCCCGAGAAGGTGCTCAAGGAAACCGAGAAGCAGCTCAAGCGGCTGGAAAAAATGCATCCGGACACGGCCGAATCGGCGACCGTCCGCACCTATCTGGAGTGGATGGTCGAGCTGCCCTGGAATAAAAAGTCCAAGGACAATCTCGACCTGAAAGCCGCCATGAAGGTCCTGAACGAGGACCACTATGATCTCGAAAAGGTGAAGGAGCGCATCGTCGAGTACCTGGCCGTGCGCAAGCTGAAAGAAAAAATGAAGGGCCCGATCCTCTGTTTCGTGGGTCCTCCCGGCGTCGGCAAAACCTCGTTGGGAAAATCGATCGCGCGGGCTTTGGGCCGGGAATTCGTCCGGATCAGCCTGGGTGGCGTGCGCGACGAGGCCGAAATCCGCGGCCATCGCCGGACCTACGTCGGCGCGCTGCCGGGACGGATCATCCAAGGCATGAAGCAGGCGGGCACGAACAACCCGGTCTTCATGCTCGATGAAGTCGACAAGGTCGGGATGGATTTTCGCGGCGACCCTTCGGCGGCGCTCCTCGAAGTGTTGGATCCCGAGCAGAACAGCACGTTCACCGATCACTATCTCGGCGTGCCGTTCGATTTGACGGAAGTCATGTTCGTCACAACGGCCAACCTGATGGATCCGATTCTCCCCGCCCTCCGGGATCGCATGGAAGTCATCGATATTCCCGGATACACGGAGGAAGAAAAACTCGGGATTGCGCAAAAGTATCTCATTCCCCGGCAGATGAACGAGCATGGGATCACCGAAAAACATATCCGCGTCTCCGAAACGGCGATTCGCCATGTGATTTCTCATTACACGCGCGAGGCCGGCGTCCGGAACCTGGAGCGGGAAATTGCCAATCTCATGCGGAAAGTGGCCAAGAAGGTCGCCGAGGGCAAGGCTGAATGTCATGCCGTCGATCAGACCAACTTGAACAAATTTTTGGGCGTGGCGAAATTCATCCCCGAAGCGGAACTGGAAAAGGACGAGATCGGCGTCGCCACAGGCCTGGCTTGGACCGAAAGCGGCGGAGACGTCCTTTATATTGAAGCGACCGTCATGAAGGGCAAGGGCCAGCTCACCCTGACCGGACATCTCGGCGACGTCATGAAAGAGTCGGCGCAAGCTGCCTTGAGTTATGTGCGGTCACGCGAGAAGACGCTGGGGATCAGCCCCGACCTCTTTGCCAAAAACGACATCCATATCCACGTGCCGGCCGGGGCGACGCCGAAAGACGGACCCTCCGCCGGCATTACCATGGCCACCGCCATTGCGTCGGCCTTGGCCCAAATCCCCGTGCGGCGCGATCTTGCCATGACCGGAGAAATCACGCTCCGCGGCCGGGTGCTGCCGATCGGAGGCTTGAAAGAAAAAATCCTCGCGGCCAAACGAGCCAAACTTTCCACCGTCGCCCTCCCGAAGCGCAATAAGAAAGATTTGGAGGAGATCCCCAAACATATCCTGAAGGGGATTGAATTGATCTTCGTCGATACCGTGGACGATGTCATCAAGGCCGCCCTGCGACGGGCTCCCTCGCGTACAGCTAAGGCTGCGGCACCGAAAACGCCGCTGAAGAAAGCTGCCCGCGCGACTGCCTCGAAGCGAAAGGCCGCCTCGCCACGGCGCGCGCAACCTCAACCCGGGACTGCCCGCTCGTTGTCTCTGTAGCCCGCCGCTGCATGAGGACTGCTGCTGCCATCACGGAAGATTGGGTACGGCAACCGGCCTGGAAGAAGGTGGAGTAATGCCGCCAGGCCGATCCCGCCAGGCCAATGCGGTGCACAGCGAGTTCGCTCTGATCCGGCGGCTCCGGGCACAGGCCGCCCAACCGGACCCGCAGGTGATCAAAGGAATCGGCGACGACACCGCCGTCATCAAAACATCGTCGACCGAATGGACCCTCATCACCACGGACCTGCTGGCCGAGGGGGTGCATTTCGATCCAGCCACATCCTCATTTCGAGACATCGGCTACCGGGCCGCCATCGCCAATCTCAGCGACATCGCCGCGATGGGCGGCACGCCACGGTTCATGCTGGTCTCCATTGCGATCCCGCCCACCTGCTCGCAGGCGCAGATTGAGCAACTCTACCGAGGCATGACGCAGGCGGGCGCGCCCTATCACGTGCGCCTCATCGGCGGGGATACGTCCGCATCCAAAACCGGTCTCTTTCTCAACATTACGCTCACCGGTGTCGTGAAACCGCGCCAGGCCCTGTTGCGCAGCGCCGCGCGTGTCGGGGACTTGATTTACGTCACCGGTACACTGGGAGACTCCCGAGCCGGCCTGGATCTCCTGACGTCGCGCCGGCGCCCGAAGCTCCGACCGATACACACGCGTTTTCTGCTGGCCAGGCATCATCGTCCGTCGGCTCGCATTGCCGAAGGGTTATGGCTGGTCAAGCAAGGGCTCGCCGGAGCCGCCATCGATCTCTCGGACGGCCTGACCGGCGACCTTCGTCATATCTGCGAGGAAAGCGGGGTCGGCGTGGAAATCGTCGCCGGTTCGCTGCCCATTTCGCCGGCCTGTCGAGCCTATGCCATGGCTCGCGGGCTCGCCCCTCAGCAAATCGCTCTACAGGGAGGCGAGGATTATGAATTGCTGTTTACCGTCTCTCGCCGAATGCAGCCCCGGTTCGAACGACTGATCGGAAAGAGCGGATTTCGCATGACCTGTATCGGTTCAATCACACCAAAGGCATCCGGTCTACGCCTGAGGACAGACCCGGGCACCACACAACCGTTGCCACTCACCAGTTACGAACATTTTCTCAGACCGACGTAACCGAGCCCGGCATCAAACGCTTTATGGCCGACGTACGATCGCTGTTTCGCCAGATTCTCCACCTCGATGAATCGCCGCACCGGACCGCGCTGGCCTTTGCCGTCGGCGTCTTCATCGGATTTTCTCCGGCCTATGGGCTCCATATGGTCATGGTCGGCATGTGCGCCTGGGCGTTCGGGTGGAACGTCGTGGCGCTGCTCGCCGGCGCATTCCTCAATAACCCCTGGACGCTCATCCCGATCCTCGGCGCGACGTACTGGACTGGAGCGGTCTTACTCGGTGTGCGCGAATTTCCCGCGTTTGATTGGACCGACTTGTCATTCACGGGCATCTATCACCAGGTCGCCCCTTATGCCTGGCCGTTTGTCCTCGGGGGGATGGTCCTGAGCGTCGCAGGCGGGCTGTTGGCCTACCCGGTCGCGTATATGCTGCTCACGCGCTATCGCCGTGCGAGAGCGGTTGAACGCTCCACCCATTTGCCCCCGCCATCGGGGCTGGGCTAAGATCGCCCGTCGGTCGTAATCCTATGAAACTACCACCCGCCACTCCACCGGCTCCATACGACGGATCGGCCCTCATCGCCGATCCCATTCACGAATACGTGTCGTTCACCGTGCCCTATGCGACACCCGACCCGTCGGAACGAACCGAGAAAGACCTGATCGATTCTCCCTGGGTTCAACGGCTGCGCTACATTTATCAGCTACAGAGCGCGCGCTGGGTCTACCCGTCCGCCGAGCATACGCGGTTCGTGCACTCACTGGGCACCATGCATGTGGCCGGACGGTTCGCACAACACCTGTATCCATTTTTGCGCAACGCCGTTCCGGACCTTCCCTCTGCCGCCTTTGTCGAAGAATTCCTGCGCATCACGGCCCTCGTCCACGACATCGGGCATGGCCCGTTCTGCCATTTCTTCGATGACAACTATCTGCACAGCTTCGGCCTTTCGCATGAAAAGCTCGGCCAGATCATCGTCCGAGAACATCTCGGTCCGATCATCAAGAAAATCCGACGCAGCCCGTCGGGTCCGTTCGATCGCGGCGAGGAACTGAATCCGGATCATATCGCCCATGTCATCCTGAAGGAGAAGGGAAAGGACAATTCAAAAATTCCCCGCTGGATCAATGTGCTCCAGCCGGTCGTTTCAGGAAGTTATACCGCCGACAATTTGGACTATGTGCTGCGCGACGCCTACATGTGTGGCGTGGCGGTTGGTCCGGTCGACCTCACGCGATTGATTCATTACACCATCGTGACCGAGAAGGGCTTCACGATCCATAAAACCGGACTCCCGGCCCTGCACATGTTTTTGAACACCAGAATGTACTTGTATTCGAACGTGTATTATCACCGGACGACCAGGGCCATCGACATTCATCTCCGCGACATCTTCGGCGACACCATGAAGCTGTTGTTCCCGTCGAATCCGGCCAAGCACATGGACGAGTACCTGACGCTCACGGACTGGTCGCTACTAGAAGATGTGCGGCGATGGAAAAAAGCCGGGCAGAGCAGCCTGCGTCGCTTGCATCAGGAATGGGCGCATATCCTCAGCCGCGACGTGAAATGGAAAATGGCCTACAGCACGGTGTTGAAAGAAAAAGGTATCGAGCGGGGCATGGACTTTCCCAGCCACGAGCAGTTTCAGCAGCAGATTCAAAAGGCCTTGCCGCCTAAGTTACAAGACCTGCCCTTCCGCGTCGATATGGCGCCATTGGATCCTCGCCCCGACCCCAAGGATACGCGTGGCATTCCCCTGCTCGTCTACGATCCCGGTACCAAGGGTCTTTCAACTGAACCATTGGAAGAGTTTCTCGACCTGCTTCCCACCCGTCTGGTGCAATTTCGTATCTATGCGCTCGATCACACCCATGACGCCGCCCTCTCCAGAGCCGCTGCGACCGTGCTGAATAAGACTCCGTCCAGTATCGAGACGAATTTCTAATCGTCAATAAATTGCTACTCCTGCTGCCGTTCCACAGCCGTAGAATGGATCACAGCCCGGAAGCGACAACCCTAGGAATTGCACTAGGGCATATCGCATCTATTGAACTTTGCTCTTCTTACTCATACTGAGCAGACAATTGATCTGTCGCTCTCTGCCTATCTGACCGACGGCACGGTGCGCCACAAAGCAGGAGCCCCATGACCAGCAATGGTCTCTGCGGGCCAATGACAGACAAACTGACACCCCGCATTCGCGAACTAGGCATAACCGCTTTTATTGCCGCATCGTGCGGCGCCACGTTTGTGGTGGACTGCCTCACCCCACGAGGCATTCCCGGGTGGGTCCTGTATACCATTCCGATTGTCCTCACCGCCTGGACACCGCATCGCTGGAGCTCTCCCGCCGTAGCAGCCGCCTGTGCGGGCCTCACATTCCTAGGTTATGTGTTCTCTGCCGATGTGCCGGGAGTGCCCACCTGGCTGCCCCAGATCAGCCGTTCGTTCAGCATTTTCCTTTTTCCCCTCATTGCCTATGTCGTGGACCGTCAAAAGCGCTTGACCACCGAACGACTGAAGGCCGCCACCATCGCTGCTGAGCACAAGGCCCTGCTGGACCGATCGCAGTTGCTGAGAAAGACCGCGGAAGAGGTACAGGATCTCTACGACCACGCTCCCTGCGGGTACCACTCCCTCGATGTGAACGGTCTCCTTGTGGCGGTGAATCAGACCGAGGTGGACTGGCTGGGCTATACGAAAGACGAGCTCATCGGGAAAATCCGATTTTCGGACTTGATGACGCCGGCGAGTGCCGACCTGTTCAAGGAACGATTCGCCCGCTTCATCAGGGAAGGCCTCGTCAAAGATTTGGAATTTGAGGTCGTTCGCAAGGACGGCTCCGTCTTTACAGTCTTGCTCAGCGCGACGGCGGTGACAGATTCGCAGGGGCGCTACCTGCTGAGCCGTACCACGCTGATTGACATCACAGATCGCAAACGCGTGGATCAGGCCTTGCGTCTGAGCCACCAGTCGCTTGAGGCCTTGGTTGCAGAACGTACTGCCGCCCTTCAGGAAGCGAATCGTCGTTTAGCGCAGGAACTGGCGCAAAGCAAACACATCCAGCAGGCGCTCACTGCCAGCGAAAGCCGGTTTCGGGAACTCGTCGAGTCCCTGCCGCTGCCGATTTGGACCTGCCTTCCGGACGGCACCTGTGACTATCTGAGCCCCCGATGGGTGACGTATACGGGACGATCTGCAGACGAGCCCTTCAGCACCGGATGTCTCCAGCACGTTCACCCCGAAGACCGCCCGAGAATCACCGAGCAATGGCGCGACGCGGTGGCGCGTATCCAGCCCCTCGACACGGAACTGCGGTTCCAGCGGGCGGATGGCCTCTACCGCTGGTTCCATGCGCACGCGACGCCCCTCCGGGATCAAGATGGCCGCGTGCTGAAGTGGGTGGGCACCTACACCGACACCCACGATCGCAAACAAGCACAGGAAATCCAGGCCAGGCTGGCCGCCATCGTGGAATCCTCTTCCGATGCCGTCATGAGCAAGGGATTGGACGGACGGATTCTCTCGTGGAACAAAAGCGCGGAGTTGATGTTCGGCTATTCCAGTGAAGAGATCATGGACCAGCCTATCTCCTGCATCTTGCCGCCCGACCGCCGTCCGGAAGAAGCCATTCTCATCGAGCAGATTACAGCGGGAATCCGCATCCAGCAATTTGAGAGCGTGCGTCTCCATAAGGACGGCCATCCTATCCAGGTCTCCTTGACCGTGTCGCCCATTGTCGATGTGAACGGAGAGGTGCGGGCTGTGTCGACGATTGCCCGAGACATCACGGAACGCAAGCGCGCCGAGGACGTCTTGAGTCAACAACGCCGACTCATTGAACTGTCGTATGAGCCGATTTTTTCCTGGGACACCCAACGCGGCATCGTGGATTGGAATCGCGGATGCGAGCAATTGTACGGCTACACACGCGCGGAGGCCATCGGACGAAACAGCCATGACTTGCTGAAAAGCACAGCGCTCTATCCGCTCGAACAGATCCTCGCAGAGCTGGAACAATCCGGTGCCTGGACCGGTGAACTTCACCATCACACCAAAGACGGGCGGGAGGTGCTCGTGGAGAGCCGCTGGGGCCTGATGAAAACCAGCGACCGCAGTCTTGTGCTGGAAACAAACCGGGACATTACCGAGCAACGCCACGCTGAGTTATTGATCGCAAAAAAGAACAAGGACCTCGAAACCCTGCTCTATGTGACCTCGCACGACCTGAAGGAACCGCTGCGCGCCATTGAAAGTTTCTCCGTGCTCATCCAGGAACGATATGCGAATCGGCTCGATGAGAAAGGCCAGGATTTCCTTCGCCGTATCGTCCGCGCCACGCAGCGGCTCGACCAGTTGCTCACCGACATTCTGGACCTTTCCCGCGCTCAGCGCATGGAGCCGCCGGTCGACGATATCGAGGCAGAGCAACTCGTCCAAGAAGTCTTACGGCGGCTGGAAAGCCGCATCAAAGAGAGCGGAGCCACCATCACGGTATGTGCGCCGCTGCCCCGCCTCCGGATCAATACCACCTGGGCAGTCCAGGGCATCTACAACCTGGTGTCGAACGCCTTAAAGTTTGTCGCCGACGGCAAACCACCGGACATCGAGATCGCGCCCCATATGGAAATCGATGCTGACGGCACGGAATGTTCGGGCCTGGTCATCCGCGACCGCGGCCCCGGCATTCCACCCGACCAGCGTGAGCGCATCTTTGAGTTGTTCCGGCGGGCAGTGGGACGGGACATCGAAGGAACCGGAGCCGGCCTGGCCATCGTCAGGCAGGTGGCGGAACGGCATGGAGGCCGCGCCTGGGTCTTGCCCCGTGAGGGTGGAGGATCGGATTTTTATATTACATTCGGCATTAACCGGCATGTTGCGAAAGAGGTACGACTATGACGCTGAGATCCTTCGACATTCTGATCGCTGAGGACAATGAGGACGATATTCTGCTGATTCGTGAGGCGTTCGAAACCGTGAATATGACCAATCGGATCGCAGTGGTTCGAGACGGCGCCGAGGCGATGGCCTACCTGCGCGGAGAAGGGCCATTTCATCAGTGCCCGCTTCCCGGCATGGTCCTGTTGGATATTAATATGCCCAAGAAGACGGGGCTCGAGGTCCTGTCGGAGATCAAATCGGATCCCCGCTTTCGCGCGATTCCTGTCGTGATCCTGACGGTCAGCGAGCGGGAGGAAGATATTGTCCGATCGTTCGAACAGGGCGCCTGTTCCTATATTCGAAAGCCCGTCACATTTACACGATTTATCGCCGTCGTCAAAGAGTTCGAACTGTATTGGACACTCGTCTCCAAGGTTCCCACGCTCAAGAGGTAACACATGCAGGTGTTGCTGATCGAAGACAATGAAGATGATGCGGAATTGATCCGTGAGGCGCTCTGTGAACAGTCGCCACACGATGTGCTGCTCACCTGGGCCGACCGCCTTGAAACCGGCCTGCTGAAACTCGCCGAAAGCTTTCCTGACGCCGTCTTGGTCGATCTTTCGCTACCGGACAGCCAGGGCATGGAAACCCTGGTGCGCGTGCGAGCGCAATCCCACGAAGCGGCCGTGATTGTGCTGACGGGGCTCGACAATGATCTCGTGGCGGAAAAATCCCTGCTGCACGGTGCGCAGGATTATCTGGTGAAAGGCCGATTGACCGGTGACGGATTGAAGCGTGCCATTCGGTATGCGATGGGACGGCATCGCGTCGAACAAGCCTTGCGAAAAAGTGAAGAACGATTCCATCTCACCTGCCTCGCGACTCGGGACGGCATCTGGGATTGGGACATTACTTCCGGCGAGACCTGGTTCAACGACGCCTATCAAACGGTCTATGGCCCCGGACTAAAGGCGCAAGAGCGAAGCCGGATTCCCTGGGCGGATCAGATCCACCCCGAAGATCGAACGTCGATCCTCTTAGGCCTCAACCAGACACTGGAGTCCGACAAGAATTTGTGGACCGCTGAATATCGTTTTCGACGAACGGACGGCACCTATGCCTATGTCATCGACCATGGCTATGTGCTTCGGAATTATGCCGGGATACCCTACCGGATGATCGGGGCGAAAACCGACATTTCCGATCGCCGGCAGGCGGAAACGATGCATGCCGTCCAGTTGACCGTCGGCCTGGCGCTGGAAGAGTCCGTGTCGTTGAATGAGGCAGTGCCAAAAATTCTGCGCGCGATGTGCGAACTGCAAGGCTGGTCGTTGGGTGCGCTGTGGCTCGTCGATACGCAACACGCGGTCTTGCGCTGCAATGCGCTGTGGCACCCCTCAGGCCAGCAGATGGAGCCCTTCGCCCAGGCCTATCGCACCCAGTTCCTGCGGCAGGATATGGGATTGGCCGGACAGGCGTGGAAGACGGACGCCCCGGCCTTCTGCCCTGACATATGGCATGAGGCCGACTTCCCCGCACATGAGGCGGCGCGAGACGCGGACCTTCATGGCGCGATCGCGTTTCCGATCCATACCGGGAAAGAGATTCTCGGCATCATGGAGTTTTTTACGGTCGAGGTGCTCCACCCGGCCCTGTCCCGCATGGAGCGGATTTCCGAGCTGGGCGCCATGATCAGCCAGTTTCTGAATCGGAAAGATCTGGAGCGGCAATTGCGGCAGGCGCAGAAAATGGAAGCGCTAGGGCGGATGGCAGGAGGCGTGGCACACGACTTCAACAACCTGCTGACCATCATCAATAGTTGGGCCGAGCTCTTGATGGACGAGCCCAGCCTGACCTCACGGGCACAACGCGGCATGGCGCAAATCAGGGAAGCCGGCAACAAGGCCACCGGCCTGACGCGTCAGTTGCTGGCCTTCACGCGCCATCAGGTCGTCGAACGGCAGTCGCTGAACCTCAATGAGCGCGTGAGCGATATCGTCGAACTCATGAAACGAGTCATCGGCGAGGACATTCATCTCGTCTTGACCCTGAATCCCACGCTGGGACGCATCAAAGCGGATCCCGGCCAGATTGAACAAGTCGTGATGAATCTCGTCGTCAACGCCCGGGATGCCATGCCCCATGGCGGACGGCTTGAATTGGAAACCGGCGAGGTGCTGATCTCCCACTCCGATCCGTTTTGGCCCGACCCCTTGCCTCCCGGCCCCTACGTCACCCTGGCCGTTCGTGATACGGGGTGCGGCATGAGCGCCGAAACCCTGGCCCATGTCTTCGAACCGTTTTTTACCACCAAGGAATTGGGCAAAGGGACGGGCCTTGGACTGTCGACCGTCTACGGCATTGTTCGACAAAGCAACGGCACCGTGGGAATCACGAGCGAGGTGGGAAAAGGCACCAGCTTCACCATTTACCTGCCGCGCCTGGAAGAAGGCACGGACGCACCCCGCCCGGTGACACAGCCCAAAGCCACAAGCGAACAGTCGGAAACCATCCTGCTGGTCGAAGACAACGATATGGTGAGAGGATTGGCCCATACCGTCCTCGTGGCCCAGCACTATCATGTCCTGGCCGCCAGGTCCGGCGAAGAAGCGTTAGAGATGGTGCGCCGGCAGGGCCGCCACATTGCCCTGCTGCTGACCGATATGGTGATGCCGGGCATGGGAGGCGCCCAGCTGGCTCGGGAGCTGCAGACCCTTCAACCGGATATCAAAGTCGTTCTCACGTCAGGCTATTCTGGGCGCGATGAAACACGGTTGAAAACGTTCGATACCCAGGTGACCTTTTTGCCGAAACCGTATACCCCCGAGTCGCTCACGAAAGCTGTGGCCACGACATTGGAATCACAGACTCGGCAGGGAAGCTGCAAGGATCGGTCACACTGATCCTCAGGAACTTCGAAGAGCATGCAGGGCGAGGAGGAGTGAGCGCGAGAGACGGCCTATCGGCCGTCACCGCCGGCCGCTGTCGGGGTTGATTCTTCCTGAGTGGGAACCGGCGGCCCAGCCAATACCGGGCGGGCGGCGGCGGGATTCTGCGGAAAGGGCAGATCGAGGAGCGCATAGGGATTCACGCGAGCGCCGTTGACTTTCATCCCCCAATGGAGATGCGGGCCGGTCGCTCTCCCTGTCGCGCCGACCTTCCCGATGACCTGGCCGGCCTTGACCAGATCTCCTTCGTTGACCAGCGCCTCAGACAGGTGAAAATACATCGAATACAGACCGAGGCCATGATCCACAAAAATGCCTCGCCCCGAAAAAATATGATCGACGACGAGCCGCACGACCCCGTCATTGCTCGCCACAACATCCGTCCCCATCGGCGCGCCGATATCCTCTCCGTTGTGCGGGTTCCTGGGCTGCCCGTTCATGATGCGGACGCTGCCGAAAATCCCGGTTCGTTTTCCGCGAACCGGTTCGATGAACCCCGCCTGCCAGAGTCGCATGGCGGACTCTTCTGCTAAGGCCTTGCGAACCTGTTCTTGCTCGGCCTTCCAGCGCGCGGTCGCTTTCTCATCGAGATCGACTTTATCTTTAGGCAATTTGAGATGCTCGACGGCGAACTTTTCCTTCACGACCAGGACCTGATAGGAAAAATGTCTGGTTTGCTCGCCCAATTGCGCATCGATCGTCAGCTCATGCGTGCCCGGTTCATCCTGCAGATCGATGCCGAGCAATCCGATATAGCCCGTTCCACCGGCGGCGGGATTCGGGAACAGCGTCACGGTGCGGCCCAGGAACTTCCCTTTGACGCTGGCGGCTTCCCTGAGATCGGGAACGGTGACCACGACGACCTGCCCCTGCTTGCCACTGAATTGACCGTCTCCTCCGCGCGGCACAGGTCCCGTGTTCGGAAAGAGCTCAACAGGAAACACGCTGGCGAGCAGCACGACCGAGATGATAAGAAAGCGATCGAGAAACGACATGGTCTTGGCTCGACTCACTCCATCCACTCGTCTCATCGGTACAGTCGCGCACCGGAGACCTGTGACAACAACTCTTCAACTCGCCGGTTGACTGCGCTGAACGGATCCATGCAGAGAATCGTCTCTTCCCAATACCCGTTCAGTTTCAGATAAGTCCAGTCGACCGTATATGACCGATTCTTGGCGCGCGCAAAGCGGATGAAATCGCCGCGGACTTTCGCCCTGGTGGTCTGAGGCGGGACCGACATGGCCCGTTGTACCGCCTCTTCTTCCACAATCCTGGCAGCCATGCCACGATTCTCCATTAAATAATACAGCCCGCGCGTCCGTTTCACGTCATGAAATTGCAAATCCAACAGAAACACTCGGGGATCGTCCCACCCGCAGTCTTTTTTGTCCGTGTACGATTGGATCAGATGCTTTTTCATCACCCAATCGACTTCGTGCACGAGCTGCATCGGATCGTCTTCCAGGCGATCCAGCACGGATATCCATTTGTCCAGCACGTCATCCAAGACCGGATCATGATCCTGTGCGGCCAGAAATTCCGTGGCGCGCTTGACATAGACGCGCTGAATTTCAATCGCGGTCATCTGCCGCCCGTCATCCAGCTTCACCTTCTTGTTCAGCGTGGGATCGCGGGAGATTTCGCGAATGGCTTTCACGGGATCTTCGAGTTCCATGCCGGTCACGGAGAATCCCGATTCGATCATGGAGAGAACCAACGTGGCAGTGCCGACCTTCAGATAGGTGGCATATTCCGACATATTGGAATCCCCCACGATGATGTGGAGCCGTCGATATTTCTCCGCATCGGCATGGGGCTCATCCCGCGTATTGATGATGCTGCGCGACGAGGTCGTGGAGGAGGACGTCTTTTCGTGGATATGCTGCGCGCGTTGAGAAATGAAATACTGCGGTTTGCCGGAGACCTTCAGCACCTTGCCCGCGCCGGAATAAATCTGCCGGGTCACAAAAAACGGGATGAGCTGCTCGGTCACCTTCCAAAAATCCACATCCCGGCGCATGAGATAATTTTCATGGCACCCATAGGTGTTCCCAAGCGAGTCGGTATTGTTCTTAAAGATATAGATTTCTCCGGACAACCCCTCTTCCCGCAAACGCTCCTCGGCCGCCGGCAAACAGGCTTCCAATAAGCGCTCACCGGCTTTATCGTGAATCACCAGATCGAGAATGTTGTCACATTCCGGCGTGGAGTATTCGGGATGGCAGCCGGTATCCTGATAGAATCGCGCACCGTTGACCAGAAACGCGTTCGACGGCCAACTGTTGGGAATCAGCCCTTCAAAGATATAGCCCAGCACTTTCTCCATGGGAAGATAGATCTTCCCGTTGGGAGAAAAAATCAGGCCGTACTCGTTTTCAAGGCCGAAGATTCGTTGTTGCATGGAGACACCTGCTTCCGGTGCGGCTCTTGTCAGGATACACCCTGACGCGAGTGGCTTCAACAGAGTCCGGTGAGCATTTCGTGGCCAGGCGCCGTCGAACAATCCACGGACCGATCACCGGCTAACTGGAGTTCAGCCCTCTATGCAGGAACGTTACACCAGGAGGAGGGAGATATCGGCACTGGTCAATCGTCGGAACTTGCGACCTTGACGATGCCAGTCCAATACGGCGACTTCGAGATTTTCGGAGGGGATTTTCTGTGTGGCGACCTGTTCCAGAGCGGAGAGACAACGCCGGAGTCCGTCTTTGAGCGTCGGCGGCTGCGGCGTCGCATGTTCACGCAGGTATTGCTGTACGGCTTCGGACCGGCCGCCGATCACCGCAAAACTCTTTTCGTCCACAATGCTGCCGTCGAATGAGATGCGAAAGATTTCGTTTGCCTGGCCGTTGATCCCAACCTGCACGACCAGAATTTCCACCTCCAGCGGCTTCACATCCGTGCTGAAGGCTGTCCCCAGGCTTTGCGAATAAGCGTTCGAGAGGGTTCTGGCACTCACATCTTCCCGGCTGTACATGTAGCCGGTCAGATCGGCATGGCGGATGCCTGCCTTGCGGAGATGTTCAAATTCGCTATATTTGCCGGCCCCGGCAAACGCGATCCGGTCATACACTTCGGAGACCTTGTGCAGAGAAGAACTGGGATTGTCTGCCGCCAGGACAATCCCATCCACATATTCCAGAGCAATAATCGAACGTCCCTTGGCGATGCCCTTTTTGGCATACTCCGCCTTATCCTGCATCATCTGTTCAGGTGAGACGTAGTAGGGCAATGGCATCGATTACGATCTCCTTCGTTCCGCAATCATGGTTTCGTACAGGGCGCGGACGCGCGATTCCGGCACATCGGTGATGCCGGCATCGCTGACAAGCTTGGCCGTCGGATAAATTCCTCGAACCAAATCCGGGCCTCCCGTGCCGACGTCCTCGTCCGCCGCATTGTACAAGGCCAGCAGTCCGACGCGGAGCGCGGCTTCTTCATCAAGCCCCAGCCGGTAATGTTCGCGCATGGTATTGCGCGCGTCTTTGCCGCCAGACCCGATGGAATGGTGGTCGGACTCTTCATACCGACCGCCGGTAATATCGTATTTAAAAATACGCCCCTCTTTTCGCTTCAGATCGTACCCGACATAGAGCGGCATCACGACCAATCCCTGGAACACCATCGGCAGATTGGCTTTCACCATTTGGCCCAGCTTGTTGGCCTTGCCTTCGCACGACAGCTGGACCCCCTCCAGCTTTTCATAATGTTCAAGCTCGGTTTGAAAGAGCTTGGCCATCTCGATACAGGGTCCGGCTGCGCCGGCAATGGCCATGGCTGAATACTCATCGATGCGGAACACCTTTTCAATCCGACGATCGGCGATTTGAAAGCCTTCCGTCGCGCGTCGGTCGCCCGCAATAATCGCCCCATCCCGATATTTCAACGCCAGCACCGTGGTTCCGTGCGGCACCGGGAGCATACTCGGTCGACCGAGGTCCACCGAAACCCCGGCGCGCTGCATCGTGATGTCGTGTAATCCTGGCCGTAACTCGGGATGGTGCTGGGTGAGGAAATCGAAGAAGCTGGACCCATCGTGATGTGGCAGAAAAGACATAGGGTTCATGTAGTGGTCGCAGTCAGGTGGACAGTTTTTCGAGCAGCGCAGCTGCGGTTTCCGCCTGAGCCAGTAGTTCCCCCGTCAGCGCTTCAGTACCGCGGAGGGGGTCCAGCAACGGAATCCGCTTGATCTTGTTCTGCCCGACATCAAAGAGCACCGACGTCCAGCTCACCCCGTAGACGGCATTCGGGTATTTCTTGACGCACTGGCCCCGGAAGTAGGCCCTTGTTCCGACCGGAGGGTTCATCTCCGCTCGCGCGATCTCATGATCCAACACGACCCGCTCGATCCTATGGCTGCGTTCGAGCGTGTAATACAACCCCCGCTCCGGGCGGACATCATGATATTGCAGATCCATCAATCGCACGCGCGGATCGTCCCACCCGCAGGATTTGCGGTCCATGTAGGACTCAATCAGGTACCGCTTGGCGACCCAGTCCAACTCCCGCACCAACGAATGCGGATCCCGTTCCAGGCGGTCGAGCACGTCCTCCCACCGCACCAGGATATCTTTCGTGACTTGATTGAGCTCATGGCAGGCATAGTAACTCTGCGCGGCCTTGAGATAGGCGCGCTGCACCGCAATCGCAGTCGATGCGGTGCCGTCGGTCAGCTTCAGGCTCTCCTTCACCTGCACATCCCGGGACACCTGTTTGATGGCGTTCACCGGGTCGGCGAGACTGATCCGTGGAAGATCCGCACCGGCCTCCAGCAAGTCCAGCACAATCGAGAGCGTGCCGACTTTGAGATAGGTGGATACCTCCGCCATATTGGCATCGCCGACGATCACATGCAGGCGCCGGTATTTGGCCGCATCGGAATGCGGCTCATCGCGGGTATTGATGATCGGCCGCCGAACCATGGTATTGAGATCGACGAGAGTTTCGAAGAAATCGGCCCGCTGGGAGATCTGATAATCGACGGCCGGCGTCTGATTTTCGGCTCCGACCTTGCCCGACCCGGCATAGATGAGTCGGGTCACGAGAAACGGGGTAAGCACCTGCGTGAGTCGATCGAAGGATACGGTTCGCGAGACCAGATAATCCTCGTGATAGCCGTAACTGTTGCCCTTCCCGTCAGAATTATTCTTATAGAGAACGAATTGATCCCGGCCGCGCGCCTCCGTGATTCCGGTCAGGGCCTGTGCAATGATACGCTCACCCACCCGCTCAAACGCCACGACTTCCCGGGCATTGGAGCATTCAGGCGTGGAATATTCCGGATGCGCGCCGTCGACATACAACCGGCCGCCGTTGGCCAACACCTTATTGAGTTGGCGATTGTAGTCAGGCCCGGGCCGCTCGCGTTCGCCATCGACTTCAAATCCCCGAGCATCCAGCAGAGGGTTTTCATTTTCATAGTCCCACACGGCCTGCGGCGCGGGAAGATTCGGGTAATAGCCGATCACGTGAATGGAGTTCGCCACCGGATCGGCTGCGTTCGGATCCCGGCTGGCAATACCAAATTCAGTCTCCGTGCCGATGACACGGGACAGGCTGTGCAAATGGGTCTCGTTCATGGATTATCGCGCGCCTACAGGTAGTGGCCCGTGCTGACGGTTTCGATTTGGCGCGCCTCTGACGGCCCGCCGCTGATCGTCCGGAGATGGACGATCTTCTCGCCTTTTTTCCCGGCGACCTTCGCCCAATCGTCCGGGTTCGTCGTGTTCGGCAAGTCTTCGTGCTCTTTGAACTCTTCGCGAATCGCGCGGATCAGGTCATCGGCCCGCAGACCACTTCCCTCTTGAGCGATCGCGCGTTTGACGGCAAATTTCTTGGCTCGCGAGACGATGCCCTCAATGAGGGCGCCGCTGGCGAAATCCTTAAAATACAGCACTTCCTTTTCGCCGTTCGCGTAGGTGACTTCGATAAATTTGTTTTCGTCGGTTGTCGCATACATCGCATCGACCGTCAGATTCATCAGGGAATCGACGAGCGCACGAGTATCCCCGCCGTGCCGCGCAAGGTCTTCCTCCGCAAAGGGAAGGTCTGTGGTCACATATTTGGAGAAAATGTCCCGGGCCGCCGTCGCATCGGGCCGGCCGACCTTCACCTTCACGTCCAACCTACCTGCACGCAGCACCGCAGGGTCGATTAAGTCCTGGCGATTACTCGCCCCGATGACGATAACATTGGTCAGTCGCTCCACGCCATCGATCTCGGACAAAAACTGCGGCACGATAGTCGACTCGATGTCGGACGAAATGCCGGTGCCGCGTGTGCGGAACAGCGCATCCATTTCGTCGAAGAACACAATCACCGGATGTCCGTCGTCGGCCCGTTCCTTGGCCTTCTTGAAGACTTCGCGCACTTGCCGCTCCGACTCGCCAACGTACTTATTCAACAGCTCCGGGCCCTTCACATGGAGAAAATAACTACGCAGCTGCCGGTCTTTTAAATGTCCGAGCTTCTTGGCAATGGAACTGGCCACGGCTTTCGCGATCAACGTCTTCCCGCAACCGGGAGGGCCGTACAGCAAGACGCCTTTCGGCGCGCTCAACTTAAAGTTGGAGAAAATATGCGGGTACAGGAACGGGAGCTCCACCGCATCGCGCACCTGCTCGATTTCTCGCTGAAGCCCGCCGATATGCTCGTAGTCCACATCCGGCACCTCTTCGAGCACCAGTTCCTCGGCTTCCGACTTCGGCAGTTTTTCGATGACGCAGCCCGAGCGCGGATCGTACAAGAGGTGGTCTCCCACGCTCAGACGCTCGCTCAACAACGGCTCGCCGAGCTCAGCGACCTTCTCTTCGTCGAAGTGCAAGGTCACCAGCGCGCGGTTGCCTTCGAGCACATCCTTCAAACGAACCACTTCGCCCTGTACGTCAAACCCGCGTATCGCGATGACGTTCAGCGCTTCGTTGAGAATGACTTCCTGTCCTTTGCGCAGTTCCTTCGCCTTGATGGACGGATGGAGACTCACCTTCATCTTGCGCCCGGAGACATAGACATTCCCGGTCCCGTCGGTATCCAAGCTGGAAAAGATGCCGTAGGTAGAAGGAGGAGCCGTCAGCTTCTCAACTTCGGCTCGCAAGGTTTCGATTTGAGATTTCGCTTCTTGGAGGGTCGCGACGAGCTTTTCGTTTTGCTTCGTCGTTTGCTCGAGTTGGTAGCGTGACTGGTAGAGCCGACGAATCTCCTCCTCCATCGACTGGATTTGGGTGCGAAGCTTTTCGACCTCGCGGGCATGCTCGTCGTTCTTGTGCGTCACGACTCCATCTCCGTCAGAAAGTGATCGAGTCAGGCGCTTGACGGAATCACGGAAAGACCGGAGTCGGCCTGAACTCCCTTTTGATTCGGCCATCGCCCCACTCGTCGGATGGATGAAAAACCTTGTCCATGACGGTCATCAGTACTGTTCCGGATTCTATCATCCGCATATGGGGTGGTCAACTGCAGCAGGAGCGGCAACCGATGCCACGACTGCTCGCGCGATGAACCTTGCGCGTCCCGGCCCGGCATCACGACTCGATGTCGATTGCAGCAAGTAAATCTTCAGTCGCCCGTTCGATATTCACGGCGCTTAAAATCGATGATACCACGGCGACACCGAATGCCCCCGCCTGTCGTACTGCACGCGCGCGAGTGGCCGTGATCCCGCCGATCGCAAAGATCGGGACACGCACTTTCTTCGCCGCCTGTTCGAGAAGCGGCAACCCGATCGGCGGTCCGTAGACGCGCTTCGACGGAGTATCATAGATGGGCCCCAGCACCACGAAGTCGGCTCCGTGCTGTTCGGCCGCCATCACACCGTCGAGGGAATGGACCGAAAGACCCAGCAGTTGCGAGGGCCACAGCAAACCTCGCACAACTTCCGCCGGCAGACCGCTCTCGCGCAAATGGACACCTTGGGCGCGCAGGGCCAGCGCCACATCGACGCGGTCATTGATGAACAACCGTGCATCCGGCAACTCTCGCTGAATTGCCCTGGCCAATGCATGTAGCTCGCGAGCCGGCAGATCGCGTTCGCGGAGCTGAACTGCGCGCACGCCCGCACGAACGGCCCGCGCCAATACCGATACAAGCGGACGCCCGGCGGTTTGCTGACGATCAGTGACGAGGTAGAGACGGAAATCGACAGGAGGCATCAGCGGGAAGAGGTGAGTTCGGAATTATGAGTCTTGAGTTGGCGCATTGAATCAAACGTGGAACGTTGAACTCATCACTCACCGCTGACAATCTCAGAGCATGCCTTCGATAGGACTGCTGGCCGTCGCGTAGAGTTTGCGCGGAATACGGCCGGCCTTGTATGCCAGTCGGCCGGCCCACACGCCATATTTCATGGCTTCTGCCATCGCAATCGGATCCTGAGCGCCGGCAATGGCGGTATTCATCAGGACCGCGTCAGCGCCATACTCCATGGCAAGTGCCGCATCCGACGCCGTTCCCACCCCAGCATCAACGATGATCGGCACCTTGACCGTTTCCATGATGATCTTCAGGTTGTATGGATTGCGGATGCCGAGACCAGAGCCGATCGGAGCGGCCAGCGGCATGACCGCCGGGCAACCGATGTCGACAAGCTTCTTGGCCACGATGGGATCATCATTGGTATACGGCAACACGATGAATCCCTCCTTGATAAGGATCTTCGCCGCTTCAATCAATCCCGCCGTATCGGGGAAGAGCGTCTTCTCGTCGCCGATCACTTCCAGCTTGACCAGATCGGAGACGCCGGCCGCGCGTGCCAATCTGGCATACCGCACGGCATCCTCCACGGTGTAACAACCGGCCGTATTCGGGAGGATGATGTATTTCTTCGGATCGAGATAGTCGAGGAGGTTTTCTTTGGAACGATCCGTAATATTCACGCGGCGCACCGCGACGGTCACCACATCTGCGCCGGAAGCCTCGATGGCTTTTTTGGTCTCCGCGAAATCTTTATATTTCCCGGTCCCCACCCACAGGCGCGATTGAAATTCTCTGCCGGCGATCACCAACCGATCATTCATCGTATCCATCCCTTATTCCGCTCCGCCGCCGATGAAGCTCAATATCTCTACTCGATCTCCTTCGCGGAGACCGCGCGTTTCGAAATCCTTGCGGTCCAGTATCTCCAGGTTCAGTTCGACAGCCACCCGGTCAGCACGAATGTCCAACTCGCGAAGCAAGGCCGCGACCGTATGCCCATCACCGATTCCTCGAGATTCCCCATTGACCTGGATCGTCACAACCACTCCTGAATGTGTCGAGTCATCCTATGAAACGGGAAAACCGCTTGTCAACCAAGGTCCGACGGGCCTTGCCGTTCGATAGGCATTCCCTCCACAATGGGGCCATCACACTCCATGCCGCTCGTCACGATGGATGACCGTCTCAATCAACTCGCCCAGATTTTTCGCGCCATGGCCAATCTGCTGGCGGCCCAACGGGCCAACCCTTACCGGGTGCGCGCATACCGAAAAGCGGCTGAGGCCATCCTGACGATCACCGAAGACCTCACTGACCTGGTGGCTCGTCGTCAACTGCAGGAGATTCCGGGGATCGGCAAGGACCTGGCAGGAAAAATCGAAGAGTTTCTCGCGACAGGAACGATTCGCGCCTACGAAGAACTCAGGACTCCATTACCGAAGGAAGTCGCTGAATGGGCTTCATTGCCGGGGCTGTCTGATGCGCTGGTGAGTTATCTCTACTTTCGGCTGAACATTCGCACATTGGCGGATTTGGAATCCCTGGTTGCGTCCCACCTCTTGAGGACGCAACCAGGATTTTCGGGGTCGGAAGATGACCTACTGGCCGTAATCCGCCGGCAGCGTGCATCTGACGCTGCTACGCCGCCGGTCGAAGCTCCTTGAAGATCTTCCAGGTCTTCAGCAGTTCAACAGCCTTCTGTAACTGAACATCATCCTCCACGGAGATATCCCCGCCCGCATCCCCCAGCGACGCCGCCCCGTTTTTATGCGCAGGTTCATCCGCCGGTTTGGAAGAGGCCGGGTCTTTACCGGAGGCCGGTGCCTTCGCCGTCTTGGGCTCGGTTTCTTTTGCGTCTTTGTCGCCCGCTTTCGCCACCGTCTGCGCCTGCAGTTTGACGACGATATCCGGGGTGATGCCGGTAGATTGAATCGAACGCCCCTTGGGAGTGTAATACTTGGCCGTCGTGAGGCGGAGCCCTGAACCATCGCCCAGCGGCAGGATCGTCTGCACGGACCCCTTGCCGAACGAGGTGGTCCCGACGATCACCGCTCGTCCCCAATCCTGCAACGCCCCGGCAACGATCTCGGATGCGCTCGCAGAGCCTTCATTGACGAGGATGATCATGGGGGAATCCTCCAGCGTCTCCTTAGTCTTGGAGAACCACTCGTCCTTTTTCCCCTCGCGCCCCTTCGTATACACGATGAGTTTCCCGTTCCCTACAAACTGCTCCGAGACATCAACCGCCGCCGTCAGCAACCCGCCGGGGTTGTTCCGCAAGTCAAGAATGGTCCCCTGAACCTTTTGTTCTTTGAATTGCTTCAATGCCCGCCCGAGATCTCTTCCTGTGGCTTCCTGGAACTGGGTCAAGCGCACATAGCCAATCGTGTTGTCGAGCACCTTAAACTTGACGCTCTCAATCTTGATGGTATCCCGAACCAACGAAAATGCCAGTGGATCCGAGGTGCCGTCCCGCTGGATGGTCAGGTTCACTTTGGTGCCCTTCGGACCGCGCATCTTCTGCACCGCATCCATCAGCGTCAGGTCTTTGGTGGGTTCATCGTTCACCTTGGTAATGAAATCACCGGCTTTAATCCCGGCCCTGTGCGCGGGAGTGCCCTCGATTGGAGAAATCACGGCCAACCGGTTCTCCTTCACACCGATCTGAATGCCGACGCCGCCGAATTCGCCCTTCGTCTCGACTTGCATCTCCTTGTACATTTCGGGTGTCATATAGGCGGAGTGGGGGTCCAGTGTCGACAACATTCCACGAATTGCCCCTTGCACGAGGTCTTTCACCTTGGTGTCGTCGACATAGTGTTTTTGAACCTGTGTCAACACTTCGGAAAAAGTGCGCAGCTCTTCATAAGTTTCAGACGCGTGCCCGGTTCGCTCCAACCCTTTTTCCAGCACGATCCCGACACCCAGCGCCACTGTCACCATCAGCAAAAGATATAACCACCGCCGGCTCCGCCGCTGTTCCATACGTGGGTTCCTTCCTTCCGAGGCCTACCGCTTTGACAGCCACACCAGGGGATCTACCGGTTCCGCCCCCTCGCGCAGCTCAAAATACAGCGTATTTTCACCTGTCATGCCGGTGTCGCCCGTTTCCCCGATTGCATCTCCCGCCTCAATCCGGGCGCCCACCGACGTTAAAATTTTTGATGCGTGGGCGTAGAGCGAAAACACCCCGTTGGCATGGTCCATGATTATAACGAGTCCGTAGCCTTTCAACCAGTCCGCATAGACAACCTGACCGGCAAGCACCGATCGTATAATACTCCCTTCCGCCGCGCGAATCTCAATCCCTTTTCGCTGAATGTACGTGTTGAAGGTGGGATGCTTCTGCCGGCCAAAGTAGGAGACCACCTGCCCCTCTGTCGGCCACAAGAGCGTCCCTCGCAACGCCCGCAGCCCCGCTCCGGCGGATGGAGGGCGGTTCGCCAGGGCGGCCCGGCGTCTGGTCTCAAGCTCCTTTAATAAGCTATCGACTCGGTTCGCGGAACGCTCCAGCTCTTCCACCGCCCGATCATGCGACTCCTTTTCCTGCGTGATTTTCGCAAGATAGACGCGTTTCTGCTTCTTGAGTCCATGGATTTGAGCCAGCTTCTCTTCTGTACTGATTTTATAGGCCAGAATGCCCTGGCGTGCTTCCTCACGGCTCCGTTCCACCTCGGCGATCCGCTCGGCATCTTTCCGATAGCCCTCCATGATCTCATATTCCCGTTGCGTCACGGCGGAGAGGTAGCGGAAGCGGCGCTGAAAGTCACCGGATGAACTGGCGGCGAGAAGGGTTTTGAGTTGCCAGAACCGTCCTTCGACGTACTGAACCCGCAACCGGGCGGCAATGGCATCCTGCCGTTCATCGATACGCTCGGACAGACGGCTCAGCTGCACGCTCATTTGCTCGATTTCCACGTCCTTTTTCTTCAGCTTCCTGACGGTATCCTGGTGCTCCTGCCGATACCGCACCAGGCGCTCATCCAACGACTGCAGTCCCTGTAGGATCGACTCGCGCTTTTTCTCGGCCTCGTCCGCCTTCTTACGCTTCTCAACAATGGTTCCGCGTAATTTCTCCAGCGTTTTCTTTTCCTGCTCGATCTTATCGGCATAAGAGTCTTTCCGTTCGGCATGTGCCGGCATCGGGACCATCGACACCGCGACGTGGAGGCTCACTATCACCCATGCCCACTGAAGCCTTGTCATGCCCGTCCCTCGCCAAAACGCAACAGCGAGAGGAAGCTCCCGGCGCACCCCAGAAAGAGTCCCACCAGCATGAGCACCAGGCACATGTCGAACGAAAAAAATGTCAACAGCGCATCGACACCCAGAAATCGTGTGGCGGAGTGAATTTGATGCCGGAACAACTCAAACCCGCCTTTTAAGATCACCAGTGAAAGGGCACTGCCACAGAGCCCTAATGCCGCACCCTCCAGCAAATACGGCACGCGGATAAACGTGGTGCTCGCCCCAATGAGACCCAGAATCTCAATTTCCTCGCGGCGGGAATAGAGGGCCAGACGAATGGTATTGGCGATGATGGTCACCGAAGCGGCCGACAAAATCACGCCGACAATGATGGCCGCTACCTCAATGTATCGAACAATGCCGGCCAGGGCCTCCACCCATTCCTGGTTATACTGAACCTGACTGATGCCGGGAATCAGTTGGGTTCGATTGGCCCAGCGTCGCATAGCGTCGGAGGAGCGAGACTCCGCAGCCAACGTGATAACGAATGAGGCAGGAAGCGGGTTGTGCCCGAGTCCCTGCAGCAGACGCGACTCCGAGGGGAATTGGGCCTGAAAATCCGCGAGTGCCCGCTCCTTGGACACAAACGTCAACGAGGCGATCGCTCGATCAATCTTTAACTGTTGCTCGATGTCGATTCGGGCCTGCTCAGTCAGGTCGTCCTGCAAATACACCATGACCTGAATATCCTGCTCCAGTGAGGAGGCCATGGTCTTCAAATTCACATAGAGCAACAAAAACACGCCGACACAGGCGAAGGTAAAGGCCGTCGTCGCCACCGCGACCAATGTGGTGGTCCGATTCGTCAAGACATTGCCCACGGCCTCTCGCAAAAGATACAGAAGGCGCCTCACGATGCCCCCTGCTCACGCGACACCACTTTTCCGTGATCCAGAGTGATCACCCGCCGATTGACCCGTGCCAGGACGTGAGGATCGTGCGTCGCAACGATGATGGTTGTCCCCCGGGCATTGATCGACTTGAACAACTCGATAATCTCGCTTGTCAGATCGGGGTCTAAATTCCCGGTCGGCTCATCGGCCAGCAGCATGATCGGCCCGTTGACGATCGCGCGGGCAATGCAAATGCGCTGCTGCTCTCCCGTCGAGAGGCCGGGCGGAAACAGATCCTTCTTATGGTCTAGGCCGACCGCACGCAACGCCTCCGCGACTTTGCGCCGGATCTCCGTCGTGGACGCACCCTGCACCAACAAGGGCAGCGAAACGTTTTCAAACACGGTTTTCTTGGGCAAGAGCCGGAAGTCCTGCAAAACGACGCCCACCTTCCGACGCAGGACAGGGATTTCGGAGGGGCGGAGTTTCGACAGGCTTCGACCCTGCACGAGGATCTGGCCTTCTTCCGGACGCTCCGCCCCGATCAACAGCTTGAGCAGAGTCGATTTGCCCGCACCGCTGGGGCCCATCAACAGGACGAACTCACCTTTCTCGATTTCCAGGGTGACATCGGAAAGGGCCGGGCGGCGGTCGTAGTATTTTGAGACGTGAAAAAGTTGAATCATGAATGGTGATAACGGTAGCGGTCAGAATGCAGCACGACGTCACCCTTTCCGCATGGGATGGCACGACAGAGGCCCGGCACAACCCCTCGAAGACTCAATGGCATCCTACCATCGCAGATCATCCCCGGCGACGTCGAATGCATTCGCAATATGTTGCACAGCTGCAGCAGTTCCGGCATCGTCTTGAATCAACACGACGTCGAATCGGCAGGCACGGTCATGAAGGCGATGCTGTGCGAGATAGTGAGCCGCCAGTTGAATGAGCTTGGCGCGTTTGCGCGCATCCACGGCCTCGATCGCGCCGCCATAGGCCCCTGATCGCCGGCGTTTGACTTCGACAAACACCAGCACCCCCCCGTCATCCGCGATCAAATCCAGTTCGCCCAATGCGGAGCGGACGTTGCGCCCCAGGATTCGAAACCCCTGCCGGCGAAGATAGGCTTCGGCCTGCCCTTCTCCTTCGTCTCCGAGCAGGCGGCGTCGATCACGCATCAGTCGAGCAGGCTCTCACTTTCATCGGACAGCGAACGGTCTACCGTCGCATCGTCCGCAGAGCAATGTTGTACCGGCGCGAAACTTCGCCGGTGAATCGCACAGGGCCCATGCTCGCGCAGCAAGCGCAGATGCTCCGGCGTTCCATAGCCTTTATGCTCTGCAAAATTATATTGGGGATACCACCGGTGATATTCGACCATCAGGCGGTCGCGCGTCACCTTGGCAACAATCGACGCCGCTGCAATGGAACAGGACAAGCCATCGCCTTTGATGATGGGACGCTGGGGAATTGAGAGGCCGGAGAGAGTGACCGCATCCAAGAGCAGAAAATCGGGCTGGACCGGAAGGGCCATCAATGCCCGGCGCATGGCCAATAAAGAGGCTTGAAGAATGTTCAGGCGATCGATTTCCGCCTCCGTCGCAGCACCGATGCCCACACCGGTGGCGCGGCGGACAATCTCAGCAAAAAGCCGAATACGATCCGATTCGACGATTTGTTTGGAGTCGTTGAGTCCCGGCAGGCGACATCGTCGCGGCAATAATACGGCCGCGGCCACCACAGGACCGGCGAGAGGCCCACGTCCGGCCTCATCCAGACCGGCAATATGCCGGTACCCGCGCGACCGAGCCTCCACCTCAAATTCCTCGGTGGGTCCCCCTGTCGTCGGGTTCAGGCTACCAACCAAACGTGTGCCTCTGTCCTGAGCGTATACGAAGGGCCGGTGTTAGGCCTTTGCCGCAGCTGCCGCTTCGGCCTTCGCTGCCGTCTGTGCCTTGCTCTCGACTTTGAACTCGCGGTCTTCGACCTTGGCGAACTTGCCCTTCTTCGTCCGCAAATAGTACAACTTGGCGCGACGGACTCGCCCTTGCCGGACGACGTCTATTTTCGCCACGCTGGGTGAATGGATCGGAAAGGTCCGTTCCACACCGACGTTATACGACAGCTTCCGCACAGTGAAGGTTTCGCTATTCAGCGTCCCTTTTCTGGCGATAACCGTCCCTTCATAGACCTGGATACGTTCCTTTTCACCCTCAACGACCTTCACGTGAACACGAACGGTATCCCCGATCTCGAACTTGGGCGCCGTTTTTTTGGTTAAGGATCGTTGGATCCGCTCTAGCCGATTCATAGTCTCTCTCCTCCTCTCAACGAACAGGTACCTGTACTAGACTCTCTTGCATCACTTCACTCAATAACCGTCGATCTTCCACTCCAAGCTCGCGATCCCGCAGGAGATCCGGTCGCTTCACATAGGTGTTTCGCAACGCTTCTTTGCGGCGCCACAAGCGGATCACCTCATGGTGCCCCGATACCAGCACCTCAGGAACCGCCATCCCGCGCACCTCCGCAGGCCTGGTGTAATGCGGATACTCCAACAAACCTTCAGTAAACGATTCCTCGGCCGCCGATGCCGCATCACCCAGCACACCGGGGACTAAGCGGGCCGCGGCGTCGATCATGACCAGCGCCGCCAATTCCCCTCCGGTCAATACATAGTCGCCGACGGAAATCTGTTCCGGACACAGCGCCACATTCACACGCTCATCCATGCCCTCGTAATGCCCGCAGACAAATACCAGGACACGATCATCGTTCGCCAGAGACTGCGCCAGCGCTTGCGTAAATGGCCGCCCCTGAGGAGACGGCATGATCACTCGCAAGGCCGTCCCGGGATGAGAGGCTTGATAGTGGGCGCGCACTGCATCAACGGCCTGCAGGACCGGTTCGGCCTTCATAACCATGCCCGCGCCCCCGCCGTACGGTACGTCATCCGCCGTCTTGTGCCGGTCGAACGTATAGTCCCGCAGGTTTTGAACAGAGACCTCCAACAATCCCTTTTCCTGGGCGCGTTTGAGAATACTCTGGCCAAGCACCGGGGCCACCATATCGGGGAACAATGTCAGAACGGCGCACCGCATCCTAGAGATCTCCGAACCCCTCGGGTAACCGAACCGTCATCACCCGTTTCGCGACATTCACCGACACCACGATTTGTTTGGCCGCAGGAATCAGCAATTCTTTTCCGTCCTGCCGCACGACGAAGGCCTGATTATCAGACAGGGCCAGCACGTCTTCCAGCTGGCCCAATACCGTTCCGCCTTCATCCTGGACAACCATCCCGATCAAGTCACATTGATAGTACTGATCGGTCGGCAGCGCCGGCGAGTCCCCACGCGGAACCTGCAAAAGTCCACCGCGAAACTCGGCGACCTGCTCCGGCGTCGTGAATGCTTCGAACCCCACGATCAATGTCGGCCCACCGGACCGAACGTGCGTGACCCGCGTCAAGAGGCTTTTGCCGCTCGACGCAACAATCGTCACCTCACGCAGAGCCTCAAATCGCCCGGGCACATCGCTCAGCGACCGCACACGCGCTTCGCCTCGCACCCCGAAGGATCGCTCGATCCTTCCAATGGTCACAAGCTCTGCCTGATCGAGCGGCGTCATGGGATCCGACTACTTTTTGCTCTTCTCGTCTTTTCCCGGCTTCTCAGCCTTCGCACTCTTCTCAGTCTCGAATTCCTTCCAGACTCCGTGCCGTTTCAACAGCGTGCGCACCGTCGTCGTGGGCTGAGCGCCATGCCGCAACCACGAGAGCACCCGTTCCGACTTCAGCACCGGCACCGCCGGATTCTTCAGCGGATCGAAAATGCCGAGAATTTCCAAAAACCGGCCGTCGCGCGGCTTACGAGAATCCGCTGCAATGACTCGATACATCGGTCGCTTGTGTCGTCCCGTCCGTGCCAATCGTAAATGAACCGCCACTAGAACCTCCTACAATAATGAGCCCTCAGCCATCGCTGGGTTTGCTCGGTTAACACTCTCTACTTCACCAGTGATTACGTATGCGCTCTCACGTTGCTCCGTTCACATTCCTCGAAGCATTTGGGCCAACTGACGCCGTCCGCCTGCTCCGCCAGACATGACCTTGGCGATTTTTCGAGCCTGCAAAAACTGCTTGATCAGACGGTTGACCTCTTGCACGCTCGTCCCACTGCCGCGTGCAATTCGTTTTTTCCTACTGCCGTTGATCAGCGTGTGATCGCGCCGTTCACGGCTGGTCATGGAATCGATCATGGCCGCAACCCGCTTCATTTCTTTTTCCGGCAACCCGCTGTTCGCGAGGTCTTTCAACTTTTGTCCGCCCGGCAGCATGCCCAGGATCTGTTCGAATGATCCCAGCCGGTTCATTTGCCCCAGTTGCGAACGAAAGTCTTCCAACGTAAAGGTGCTGCTCGTCAGTTTCTTTTGCGCGGCTTCCGCCTCTTCCCGCGAAAACGTCTCCTGCGCTTTTTCGATCAACGAGAGGACATCGCCCATGCCAAGGACCCGCGAGGCCATCCGATCCGGATGGAAGGGCTCCAACGCATCGAGCTTTTCTCCCATTCCGAGAAACTTGATCGGCTTCCCGGTCACGGCCCGGATAGACAGAACTGCGCCGCCCCTGGCATCGCCTTCAACTTTGGTCAGAATCACCCCGGTGAGACCGACCTGCCGGTCGAACTGCCCGGCCATATTGACCGCATCCTGCCCGGTCATCGCGTCGGCAACCAGCAACACCTCGTGCGGAGTCACGGCTTCTTTGACCGCAACGAGTTCGGCCATCAATTCGTCATCGACATGCAACCGGCCGCCGGTATCCAGCACAACGAGGTCGTAGCCCTGCTCCTGGGCCCGCTCCACGCCGCGCTGGCAAATACGCACGACATCGGCCCGCGAAGCATCCACTTGATCGAACCGATGAACATCGATCCCCAGGTCGTGTCCGAGGCTCGCCAACTGATCGCCTGCGGCAGGGCGACGCGGGTCGGCCGCCACAAGCAACACCCGTTTCCCTTGGCTCTTGAATAAGCGAGCCAGTTTGCCGGCGGTCGTGGTTTTCCCGGCTCCCTGCAATCCGACCATCATGAGAATCGTCGGAGGCCTGGAGGCGAGACTGATGCCCGACCGCTCACCGCCCATCATGCCGCGGAGTTCGTCCCAGACAACCTTGACCACCTGATGACCCGGCGTCAGGCTTTTCAGCACTTCCTGACCGATCGCTTTTTCACGCACGCGATCCAGGAAGTCCTTGACGACCTTGAAGTTCACGTCGGCTTCGAGCAACGCGAGACGGACTTCCTTCAGGGCTTCGGCAATATTGTCCTCCGTGAGCACACCTTGCCCACGAAGCTTTTTGAGGATCCGTTCAAATTTTTCGCTCAGCGCGTCAAGCACCAATCACCAAAGAAAAAGGCCATCGAAGCCGGGTTCGAGCCAGAGCTCCGATCGCCTCGAAAAACATCAAAAAAATAGCATCGGGCAGTCTATAGAAGGGGGGCGCGTGAAGTCAAGATATTCAGCACCGCCGTTGACGATGTCCGAGAGCCGTCACGCCACACTATGTTCGACATTCCCCGCCGGCCTTCGCCATTCTCAGAAGCAGTCCCAGTCTTTTGCCTGCGGACAAACGGCATGCGAAGTTTTTCCCCTCACACGCGCCGGGCGAACATTCCAATCAGTCACATGCGTGCCGATCGGTATCTGGCATGCATTTTGTTGACATCATTTTACGCTTCCGATATGGTGCCTCAAGTCGGCACATACCGCCGACAGTGTGAACCGGGAGAGGCATCGGATGAGAAAATCGATCGGCGTGCTGCTGATCTTTATCCTGATCGGCGGAATGCTGGGCGGGATTTTCGGTGAAATTCTGCGCGTGATGGCCCCGAACGGCGCGATTCAAAACATCTTTGCCAGCAATTTCTCTCCCGGGATCAATCCGCCGCTCACCGTCGACCTGGTTCTCCTCAAATTGACCTTCGGCTTCAGCATCAAGGTCAATCTGCTCAGCGTGTTGGGAATGTTCCTGGGGGCCTACCTCTACAAACAGATGTGATTCGAGGGAGTTTCTACCGGTCGCGCGTCATGCGGCTCGGCCATTACTGCGCTAACTCCAACGCTTTCAACTTCAAGGACCTGATCCGATTCCGTAACTCTGCCGCCCGTTCGAACTCCAACTTCTTGGCAGCAGCCTTCATCTCGACCTCCAGACGGCGAATCAGTTGATCCGTATCCGCTGTCGGCGCATAGTCCCCAGGCGATTCCGCCGCCAGTTCGAGCTGACCGGCATTCGTGCCTCCGGATACATAGTCGAGCGCTGGGATCAGCTTCTTGATGCTTTCCGGCGTGATGCCATTGGCGATATTGTAGGCCTCCTGGATATGCCGACGGCGCGCCGTCTCGTCCATCGCGCTCCGCATCGAGTCCGTTACCGTGTCCCCGTAAAAAATGACTCGGCCGTCGAGATTTCTCGCCGCACGTCCTGCCGTTTGAACCAGGGATCGGTGCGACCGGAGAAACCCTTCTTTATCCGCATCCAGAATCGCCACCAAGCCAACCTCCGGAAGATCCAGCCCCTCCCGCAAGAGGTTGATCCCGACCAACACATCGAACACGCCGCGCCGAAGATCTCGAATAATCTCTGCCCGCTCCAGCGTCTTGATGTCCGAGTGGAGATACCGCACCTTCACCCCGAGATCGTGATAGTACTCCGTGAGATCTTCAGCCATACGCTTAGTCAGGGTGGTGACCAGAACGCGGTTGCCCTTCGCGGCTTCCGCCCTCACTTCCGTCAGAAGATTATCCACCTGTCCCTTCGCCGACCGCACGTCGATAAGGGGATCCATTAAGCCGGTCGGGCGAATGATCTGCTCAATGACCTCGCCCTTGGCATGCTCCAGCTCATAGGGGCCGGGCGTCGCCGACACATAGATCACCTGCTTGAGCATCCGCTCGAACTCGGCAAATTTCAGCGGACGATTGTCGACGGCAGAAGGCAGCCGGAATCCATAGTCCACGAGCGTGCGCTTCCTGGAAAAATCGCCTTCGTACATGCCGCCGATTTGGGGCACCGTCGCATGCGATTCATCGATGATCAAGAGAAAGTCTTTCGGAAAATAATCCAGCAACGTCGGCGGGGGATCTCCCGGGGCGCGCCCGCTCAAGTGGCGCGAATAGTTTTCGATCCCGTGGCAATATCCCATGGCGCGGATCATTTCGAGATCGAACTTGGTCCGCTGCTCGATCCGTTGCGCCTCCAACAACTGACGGTTCTTCTTGAACGCCACCACTCGGGCATCCAGCTCCTCCTCAATGCCTGTGATCGCCCGTTCATAGCGGTCCGGCGCAATGAGGTAGTGCGTGTTGGGGTAGATGGCGATCTTCGGCAACTTGCCCAACGATTTGCCGGTCAGCGGGTCGATCTCATGGATGGCGTCGACCGTATCGCCGAACAGTTCGATGCGGACTGATTTGGCTTCTGAGGAAGCGGGGAAAATCTCGATGACATCCCCGCGCGCGCGAAATGTCCCCCGGTGAAAATCCACATCATTGCGCGCATACTGAATATCGACTAGTTTCGCCAGAATCTTCTCGCGCCGCACCTCCATGCCTTCTTCGAGATACACCAACATGTCATGGTAGACCTCAGGAGACCCGAGACCATAGATGCAGGAGACCGACGACACGATCAAGACGTCGTTCCGCTGTAGCAACGATGTCGTCGCGGCATGGCGCATCTGATCGATCGCGTCATTGATCGAGGCATCCTTCGCAATATACGTGTCGCTCTGCGGAATGTAGGCTTCCGGCTGGTAGTAATCGTAGTAACTGATGAAGTATTCGACGGCATTGTGCGGAAAGAACTGTTTGAATTCCTGATAGAGTTGCCCCGCCAGCGTCTTATTGTGCACGAGGACGAGCGTGGGCTTCTGAACCCGCTCAATGACGTTGGCCATTGTGAACGTCTTACCGGATCCAGTGACGCCCAACAGAGCCTGGTGCTGCTTGCCGGCCAAAATTCCGGACGTCAGCTTGTCAATCGCCTGGCCTTGATCGCCGCAGGGTTTGAATGGAGCATCGAGCTTAAATGGAGGCATAATCGCTTCATCATAGCATGCGCGCCAATCAAATCCTCCTCTCTTGAAAGCGGTGACGTTCGCCGGTTTTGAAGATGTGACCGCGCTAGACGAGGCGACGATCTTCCCAAACATGTCTCGAACGACATGCCACCTACCCAGAACGAAGCGCGCCGGCACCGCTTGAAGGAAGAGTCGAAGCAGACTTTGCCGCCGTGACGCTGACCGTCACGGCGATTCGGAAAGTATCTTACGGGGAGAGAAACCAGACGGCCTGGGCTACCACGAGGTGAGCAGCGATCACTCAGGGATTTTTCTTGTCAGGAGCGTCGGCGGCATCGCCTTTTTCCACCTTGAGGATATTCACGTCGAACGTGAGCGTCTTTCCCGCCAGTGGATGATTGAGATCAATCAGGACTTTCTTCTCGTTCACTTCCAAGACTTTGACCAGCCGGTTGTCCGAGGCTTGCAAAATATCTCCGACCTTCACGTCTTTGGGAAGTTTATCCTTATCGATACTTTGCCGCAGTTTATTGTTATAGGGGCCGTAGGCATCTTGCGCCGACACATCGATGCGCCGCTTCTGTCCGGCCTTCATGCCGTCGAGGGCCTTTTCCAGGCCGGGAACGATTTCATGCGCTCCCTGCACAAAGGTAATCGGCTCCTGACCGACATTCGAATCGGCCACGCTTTTGTCGGGAAGCGACAACGTATATTCCAACGACACCTTCAGGCCGTCGGCAATAACAAGATCGCCTTGCGCGAAGGCGCGCTCGCCGACTCCCAGGCAACCGGCGGCGACCGTCAGGCTCAGCAATAGATTCCGTGCAGAATTCATCGCGGCATCCTCCTCAATCTGCCGGACAGCATGTCCATCCGGCCATGTACTGCATCAACTATTGCCGCGGCGCGGAGCGGCAGGACGACCGGCACGCCAGCCACGACGTTCCTGTCCGCCCCTGGCGTCCTGGCTCATGGAGTTGGGGCGCTCTCCGGAACGACGCGGCCGGGCATCACGCCCGCGTCCATCATGCCGCGGATGGCCGGTCGATTCCGTCTCACGCGCAGGAGGCGGCAACGCTGCCAAAGTCGGCAGTGTCAGACGCTTGGTTTGGATTCGCAACCGTCGCACCATGGCTAAATATTCATGCTCCTCTTGCGGAGACAGAATCAAGAGCGTTGCGCCGGATCGTTCCGCTCGGCCCGTCCGACCGGTACGGTGAACGTACGAGGTCGGGTTACCGGGCAACTCATAATGAATGACCTGCGAGACAGTCGGCACATCCAATCCACGCGCCGCGACATCGGTGGCCACCAGCGAGCGCAACCGACCCGAACGGAACGCCGTGAGCGTCCGCTCACGCTGAGCCTGCGAGTGGTTGCCGGTGATAGCTCCCACTGAGGCCGGTTCTCCGCCCAAGCGGGCAGCCAGGCGCTTCACTTTGTACTTCTGATCGCAAAACACCATCGATTGATCACCGGCTTCTGACGATTGCAGCAACGTATGAATCAGTTGCACCCGCGACGCTTCACTGGGCACCACGTAATAGGCATGCGTGATAGTGGTCGGCGTGTTGACGCCGGGATCCACTGCCGTACGAGCAGGATTTTTGAGCATCGATTCTGCCAGCGTGAGAATCTCCGGCGAGAACGTCGCCGAAAACAGCATGGTCTGCCGCTGAGAAGGAAGCAGCTGTAAGATACGCTGGATGTCGCGCAGGAAGCCGCGATCGAGCATTTGATCGGCCTCGTCCATCACGACATATTCAATGCCGCGCAAATCCAAATGACGAGTGCCGGCCACGTCCAGCAGACGTCCCGGGGTCCCGATCACAATCATCGGTGGCTGGCGAAGGGCACGGTAATGCCGTTCGATAGGAACACCGCCGTAGACAGCCAGCGACGTCACCGCCGGTGGCGCATACTTGCGCAGTTCCATTTCAATCTGGAGGGCCAACTCACGGGTCGGCGCCAACACCAGGGCACGCGGCGATCGGGACGGCCCGTTCTGCGCGGACGCATGGCCGGCGGGCTTCCACCCTTCCTTGACGGCCCGTTCAATCAACGGAATGAGAAACGCCAGCGTTTTCCCGCTCCCCGTTTTGGCCTGGGCCAACAAATCGCGCCCCTGCAGCGCCAACGGAATTGCCGCGCCCTGAATGGGAGTTGGCGCGGTAAACCCGGCCTGCTGTAAACGGTCAGCGAGAAACGATGTAAGAGACAATTCGGCAAACGACACCATGCAACGACACTCCTAAATCTCTATCTGGGGAAACAGGGGCAGGCAACCTGATGGCCCTGCAGACCAAAGAGAGGACAACACGGTAAGAAAAACGCAGGGGCTACCCTGTCGGCAGCCCCTGAATAGGTATATAGAAACGGGCGCGGCTTAGTGCCGGCCCCCGCCCATTCCACGTCCACCGCCACCGGAGCGGGGCTCCTGCGGGCGGGCTTCGTTGACCGTCAAGGTCCGGCCGCCGAATTGTGTCCCGTTCAAGGCGTTGATTGCCGCCTGCGCCTCAGAATCTCCCGACATTTCCACAAAGCCAAAGCCCCGTGATTGGCCGGTAAACTTGTCCGTGATGATACGCGCAGACGTCACCGCGCCATGCACCGCGAACAGGTCACTCAGCTGTTGCTCGGTGGTTGAATACGGCAAGCCGCCAACGTAGATCTTCGAACCCATTGGGTTCCTCCTTTGAGAATAGAATGGTGTTGTCTGGGACTCGAGAAAGAAACGAGGAAGGAATGGGGCGAAGATGCAAACACAGCGGCAATCTTAGCTCTGGCTTCCGAAATTCCCGGGAAGAACCCAAAACAACATCGAATCGAGCCCTGTAATTCTTTTTCTACTTCATCGCCAAGGCTCTTCGCAATGAAGCACCTTCACTGTATCCTACCGAAATGGGAAAGGCAAGCGTGAAATCGTCTCGAGGGAAATATGTCGATCTCGTCTTTATTCTTCTTCCGAACGCGCCTAGTAGGCCGCCGGAGCGGACAACGGACGGCTGGAATATAAGGGCGCGGCGTTAAAATTATCGAAGCGCGCCGAGGCGTCTCCCCGCACCAACATCCCAACCTCCCCCACTCCAAGCGCCTGATCCTCCACAGATAAGGCGAGACTGCCGTCAAAAAATGTTTCGACGAAATCCTTGCTGATAATCGTGTTCCGCTGCACGCGAAGGGTGTGCCATTCAACCGGCTTGACCTTGATCGCCGCCCGGCCGAGAACCGACTCTTTCCCCTCGATGACACGTACAACCTGAATGATTTTCTGGGAGACATCCACGACCGTCGCATAATAGTTCTGGGCATCTCTCATCCCGAACACCACACCAACCTGCCCACCTGGAGCGCCGGCTCCCTGCTGAACGCGAACGACCAAGTCGGGGTACTCATACTGAAAGCCCTGCGCGATAAGAATTTCGTGACACCCTGCGCAACCGGAAGTTCCCAGCAAGACGTTGGGAGCGGAAGGCACGGCGGCTTGCGCCTCCACCTTCCATGAACCGGCCTGTTGATCTCCGGATGCGACGGCAACGAACCCCTTTGGAATCGCCCCCACTTCATCCTTGTCAAACGTCCAATCGTTGAAGAGCTGAGGATTGGCCTGTTGCCGCAAATGCTCGGCCTTCTCTTTGGATGTTTCCTTCGGCACGGCCCATGCCGCCTCTATCCCGCCTGCCAGCACACCCGCAGCGGCGACGATGCCGACACACCGCAGGGCCCGGACAAACAATGTCACAACACTCCACTGACCTTCGCGATCCATCTGTATCTGCCTGACGCGCTCATCTCCATAGTGCACGGACGTACTCCTCCTCGAGCGGACCTCACGATTTCGGATGCGCTGCTTTGATCTGGATGATGTCCTGCTGATACCGATCACGTTCAGCCAGGATCTTCTTCCGTCTCCATCCGCGTAACGTCCACCATTTTATTTTATCCATGAACGTAACCACGGGCGGAGGCACACTGCCTGCCGGCCCATGCTGAAATTCATAGCCCTGATGCGTCCCCTGATTGTCCCGAAACCGTGCGTACTGATAGTCGTAGAGACCTTTGCCCTGCTCTGCCATAGCTGATTCCTTTTGCGTTGTCGGTCGAGCTGTTCTCGCGGTCCGGGACCGCCCCATCCACAGGAAGGCTGGTCCCGAGCGGGCCCGGGAACCGATAGTACCTTGAGCCCTTCGCTCTCTGCAACGGGGCTCTTTCCTTGTGCTATAGTGCCTCATCCCGAAGCCTGCGTTGTCGCGCCGAATCACGGATACAGTATGGACCTTCGAGAGCATCCACCCCGGCGATGGAGCGATACCACGGCCGGCTTGATCTGGCTGCCACGCCTGATCGATAAGGTGCGGGCGTTTCAGGCCGGGACACTCGGGGCCTATGCCTATCCTTCTGCGTTGGACCAATCCTTCATGCGGCATCTCCGGATTACGCCGGCCCAGATTGAGCCGCTAGTTCGTGAGATGACCTCCGACGAGGCGATCGGCGCGGCCCTCCGGCAACACATTCCTCTCACCACCGAAGAAATCCAGGTGCGGTGCGCAGCCTTTCAGGCCAAGTATCAGTGGGCGTTCGCCGTGCTCGATCGGGACGACGGGTATACTCGCGGCGTCGGGTATCCGCTTCCACAATGTCTGCAACGACCGCTCTGGCGCTGGTATCAACGTTGGTCGGCCCAGAAGGCGAACGCCACCTCGATCTGATGCTATTCAAAGCCGCCACGCATCGCAGGAGTCATACTTCCTGCTTCAGCCATCTCCTCCGCCACCATGCAGCCCGCCCACTGATCATCAGTCTTTGGCTTGCGCTGACGCCGTTCACGGTCCTGGCCGAATACCAACAGGAACTCCCTCAGCCGCTCAAACACTCATTGGACCTCGTATCCGGTCAACGCATGCTGGAGGATGTCCGCATCCTGAGTGGCCCAGCGTTCAATGGCCGTCAGACCGGCACCCCCGACGACCTTGCCTCAGCCGAATTCGTACGGCAACGGTTCGTGGAATCGAACAGGTCACAACCAGCCTGGCCTGAACCACCTACCGAACCGGCTCGCGCCCATGAATCAATTCACATACAGTCCACCCCCCACCGGCCAACGATGATCGGCGAACATTCGATCCTGCAACTCGCGTCCACCCCCGACTCGCCTCCGGATCAGATCGGGTCTGATTACCTTCCCGTCCTCGACTCCCCTTCGGCCAACGTGCATGCGCCAGTGGTGTTCGTCGGATACGGCATCTCCGATCAGGGAGGTGGATTCGACGAATATGCAGGCATTGATGTTCGCGACAAGGTGGTGCTGTTTCTCCGCGGCAAACCGGATCGGTATTCCAAGCAGGTCTCCCATGCGGAGAAAGTCCATGCCGCCCACGCCCATGGCGCACTCGCATATCTCACGGCAACCGGGCCAATCCTCAATGCCTATGAAACTCGTCGCGGAGTCACGGGCCAACCGAGCGCCTTTTACGCCGTAACGGAGCCGGGTCGTACGATTCCCGGTGCCTGGATCAGCACCGCCCGTGCGATGGCTATACTCGACGCCGGCCGAGCGGCGAACGACGATCGGCTGCGGACGTTGCAACAGAACCTCAATGAGGGGCGTCTTCCGCAATCAACGGCGACGGATACGGTCGTCACCATGCGCTGGCATAGCGCCGAGCAGGACGGCACGCTTCACAACGTGGTCTTTATCGTGCCGGGAACCGACCAGGCAAAGGCAGAAGGAGCGATCGTCGTTGGTGCGCATCGCGATCATTTCGGGAAGCAAGGCGGCTTGCTGTTCGCCGGAGCCGACGATAACGCCTCAGGAACAGCGGTATTGCTGGAAGTGGCTCGCGTGCTGCAATCACTACCAGTCAAGCCGAAACGGTCGATCGTTCTGATCTCGTTCAGCGGAGAAGAGCAGGGATTGTTAGGATCGAAGTTCTATATTGGCCAACCGGTCGTGCCCTTACGCTCGACCCTGGCGATGCTCAACGTCGACCACGCAGCGGTTGGAAATGGACGCCTGACCATCGGCGTCACCGGCACGGAAAAAGCGGCCGCACAGCAGGCCGGACAGGCGGCGGGATTGGCTGATCGCCTCGATGTCTTCGGCTTTTTCCCCGGCGGGGATCATGTGCCGTTCAAGGAGGCGGGGATTCCCACGGTCACGGTCGTGAGCGGCGGCGTTCATCCTCATTTTCACCAACCGACGGACACCGCCGAGACGGTCAATCCGGACATTCTTGTAGCGGCCGCCCGCTATGTCCTCGCGATGCTCTGGCAGCTGGCTGACGCGCCATAACTCGGCCGAGCGGCCCGCGCATTCCTGCGCTATTTGACTGAGACCACCTCGACTTTCCCGACGCGCCGGATGACCGTGATGCCGACATCCAGGTCATGCCGCCGGAGCAACAGGTCGACCGACGCAGTGCCGACCGTCAGGTTTTTGATCTGCATCTTGTCGATAAAATCTGGCAGGATGGGATGATTGAAGATCACCTTCTGTTCCGACGCGACAATCGACAAGCCAAGGCACGCCTGCAACACCATGAACGCCGATCCGGCCGCCCAGGCCTGCGGATTACACGCAACCGGGTAGCGTGTGAGGCCCTGGCCGGGTCGGCGGACAAACCCGCAAAACAACTCCGGCAAGCGGTGAAAATCGAGGACCAGACTCACCTCGAACATCCCGGTCATGATTTTTTCCACGCCGGACTTGAGGCCGTACCGCGCAAGACCGACGGCGATCATCGCATTGTCATGCGGCCAGATCGAGCCGTTATGATACGACATCGGGTTATACCGACGTTCGGAATCGGCCAGGGTGCGCACGCCCCACCCGCTGAATAACTCGTCGGACATCAGCGTCTCCGCGACGCGCCGGGCATGCTCATCGCTGGCAATGCCCGTATAGAGACAGTGACCGGCATTCGATGTCTTCACCTCACAGGGTCGCTTATGCCCATCCAAGGCGAGAGCATAGGTCGACGAGGCTTCGCACCAGAAGGCCTGCTCGAACCGCTCCTTGAGTGACCGGGCCTGCCGTCGAAGCTGACTGGCGCGGTCGACGTACCCCAGCGCTTCCGCAAGTTTCGACGCTTGCACTTTGGCGTCATACACATAGCCTTGCACTTCGCACAGTGCGATCGGCCCCTCGGCCAGCGAGCCGTCCGCATGCGAGATGGAATCATGGGAATCTTTCCACCCTTGATTATCCAAGCCCGTGGGCGATTTTCGCACATACTCGACAAATCCGTCCCGATCGATATCGCCGTACGTATCCATCCAGGTCAATGCCGCTTCGAGATTGGACCAGATCGATTGAATGAACGCCAGGTCTGCCGTGCGCTCGTAATAGGCCCCCGCCAGCATGACGAACAACGGGGTGGAATCGACGCTGCCGTAATACAGTCCGAAGGGAATTTCGTGCAGCGCCGCCATTTCCCCTTTGCGGGTCTCGTGCAGGATCTTTCCCGGCTCCGCATCCTGCGCGGGATTGACCTCCTTGGCCTGGGTTGAAGCCAGGTAGGCCAACACCCCACGTGCCAATTCCGGCTTGATCCACAAACACTCCAGCGCCGTAATCACCCCATCCCGCCCGAAGGGCGTGCTGAACCAGGGCACGCCGGCATAGGGATACGGCCCTTCGCTCGTATCGGTCACCATCATGCGGACATCCAACACGGAACGATTCCACCACTCATTGAACTGGGCGTTGGAGGTCTGAATGGTACAGTCTTCCGTCGGCTCAGCGCCGAATGCCAGACCGGCTTCCGCCATCGCTGCGTCGTAGGACAAGAGCGTCCTGTGACTGTCGGCCTCATCGCAGGCCACCATCACCGCGACGGCAATTTCCCCTTTCGGCTCCAACTCGATGCCGAAGGTCGCCTGTGAGGCGGTAATTTCCAGCGGCTCCGGCGAAAACTGAATCCGCGCCTCCCGCGTCACTTCGTCCAGACCTTCGTACCGCAGCACCAGGAGATCTTTCCGTAACACGTTCGGCAACATGCGGCCTTTGCGCTCGCGCTTTTTTCCGCGCACCTCGAAGATGTCGGCGAAGTCGGCCTCGAACCGGATCGAAAGGGTCATCTTCACGGAGGCCAGGCTGTAGTTCGACAGACGAAACCGCTCATAACTCACGCCGTTCCAGAGAAAACGCGAGCGAAACACATGCACGCTTCCGCGCGGGATCGCGATGCGTCCGTCCCGATACAGGTCCGGATTCGTCAGGTCTACGGCGAGCAAGGCATTATCTTCCTTCACCGTCGAGCTCAACAGCATCGGCCGATCATTATTCAGAAAGATTTCCTGCCGCGAGAGAAACCGGGTTCCTTGATGGAACACGCCTTGCGTCCCCCGGCCCACCGGCTGAATGTCGCCATACCGGTCGAACACGCCGAACGTTTCTCCATGCTTGAGCACACGCGTCCGGTCATCCGCCATCGATGAACTGGCCAGGATATAAAATTGATCATTCACGCTAATGATTTCTTCCACGTTTTCCTCCCGTCATCCCTGATCGATCGATGCGATGCGCGCGGCCTTCGCCACCACACCCCACCAGTCCTGCATTCTGCTCGCTTCGTTTCTGTGAGACCGTCTCCGGGCCTCCACGAGGAACCGGATCCGGATAGGGACTCAATGACTGGTCGGTTGCGTCACCATGACGACGGGGCGGGCCGTCTCCTCGGCAGGGAGGCTCGTCTCGGCCCAATGGACCTGCACCCATCGCGCGACTCGCATGGACACCAGCGCCGATAAAAAGAGACCAACTCCGATCCCGAATACGCTGGGGCGCTCGCCGAAGTCCTGGGTCACCCAGCCGAAGATCGTCATGCCTGCAATGGCCGAGGTCATCGCCCCAAGATTGTAGATCGCCAAGACTCGTCCCAATAACGTCGTTGGCGCGATCTCTTGCAGGACGCCCCAGGCCACCGGCGTGAGCGTGCCGGCGCCCATGCCGATGATGACCATGAGCGTAGCGGCCACCAACCGGTTCGACGTGAAGAGCAAGCCCAAAAGCGTCAGGCCGCTGATGAAACTGGACAGCGCCATCAACTGAATCCGCTTCGGCAGCGACCAGGACGACAGGGACACCAACCCCAGCGACACCAACAGCAGTCCGACACCGAACGCCGACCACAAGTACCCGACCTCGATCGGTCCCAGATCAAGCAGCTTCTTGCCGAACACCGGAAAGAGTGTGCTGAACGCACTGGTGGCAAAAGTGTACATGGAGGCCGCGCCGATCAACATGAGGATGACTCGTTGCCGGTGGAGCACATACTGAAACCCCTCCACCACATCCCGAAACGTGCCGGCCAGAGATCCCCCTGACGTCGGGGCCATTTCCATACGCGGAAACCGAATGAACAAAAAGCAGAGCGCTGAAATCACGTAACTCACGGCATTCACGCAAAGCACTTCTTGAGAACTCATCGTCGCGATGCCGACCCCGCTCAACGCCGGACCGACGATGATGCCGATACTGGTGGTGGTCTGGAGCAAGGCGTTGGCCGCCGTAAATTCGTGACGGGACACCAGGGAAGGAATTGCGGCGGTCAGGGCCGGTCCAAACACGGCAGACGCCACGGCATGGACGAACACCATGAGATACAGGCGCTCAATACTAAACGAATCCACCGGCAGCAAGCAGGGCAACACGCCCAACACCAGCGCTCGAATCAGATCGCTGCTGATCAGCAAGAGCTTTTTCGGAACACGATCGACGATCACGCCGATGAAGGGACCGAACAGAATGGGCGGCAGCGTTTGCAGCAGCCCGATCATGGTGGTTTTGAGAGGGGAGCCGGTAATAGAGTAGACAAACCAGAGCAACGCGAGTTTGGACACGCCGTCGCCGATCTGCGAGACCATCTGGCCCCACCAGACCAGTGTGAAATCGCGCGTCAACAGATGCGGCGACCACTTCACATTCGGGCGTCCAGGCCCTGTCCCGCTTGCGCGCCCCGGTTCTATAGCGTCAGCAGACTGCGTGTCGAACCTCCTGTGGCATCGGTATCATGCCTGTTCATTCTCCGACCACCAGACGGACCGCATCGGTATTCACCGCGCGGACGCCCGGCACCTGTCGTGCCGCCTGGGCCGCCTCAAGCACGATAATCTGAAACCGCGTGGTCCCATTCAGCGTGACGATGCCGTCTTCTGTTTTCACATCGAACTTAACTGATTGCAAGGTTTTGCTTTTCTCGAACCGCTCCTTCACCAATTGGGTAATGATCTTGTCGCGCTCCGCGAACAGTCCGTGGGCCGCGTCCGCTTCGACTTTCAGACGGTTTTCTACGGCATGAACGCCTTCGAGACATCGTATGATATCGGTGGCCACACGTTTATCCGATTCCTGCGCGACCTTGCCCAACAAGACGAGGTCTTTATCCTTGGCATCGACTTCAATGTCGTACGGAAACAGATGCGGATCCGCCATGAGGGCCAACTTGGCCGTGACCATCGACGAACGAACCGGCTTCTTGGGTTCCGGTTCGGGTTTCTGGCGCTCTCCCGTGCCTGAATCACCTGGAGGGACCGGCGTTTCCACCGGAGGCTTCGCGTCGGCCGCTTGCGGCACCGCAGGACAAGGATGCTCGGCCGGCAACTCCGCATCCTTTGATTTCGACTCCAACTCCTTGGATTTTTGGTCCGCCTCCTTAGATGATTTGGACTCCCCGTCCTTCGCCTTATGTTCCGGCTCCTTGGGCTTGGTCGTTGATTCCTTGGCTTTCGGTTCCGAAAATTTGGGTTTACTGTCCCCCTCCTTATTTTTCAGCTCAGTCTCTTTCGGCTTCGTGTCGCTGTCCTTGGGTTTTTGGTCGGGCGGCTTGGCGTCCGGCTCTTTCGGTTTTGAATCCGGCTCCTTTGGTTTCGCCTCCGATTCTTTTATCTTCCCCTCGGCATCCTTGGATCCCGAAGATGGTGTCCCGTCCGGTTTTGCCTCTGACGGCTGCTGTTCCGAGGCCATTGAGCCAACGCTCCCCAACCCGAACGCCACCACAAACGACAAGATCCCTGCCACACACACGGTCTGAATAGTCCGCATAGGCATATGCCCCTCATGTGTAAAAGTAAGCCGAGCCGGAAGGCAGGCCCGGATTCGCCCCGAACAGCGCCCGAGAGAAAAGACATACGCGAGGGACGGGCAGAAAGCAACTCCACCCATCGCCTGTCTTGGTCGTTCAGAGGGCAGCTCACGCAAGGCTTACCGCGAGCTGCCGCAAAGGTCGGAACGATGGTTTGTGAAAGGAGGTTACGCGACAGCCGGACTCACCACGAGGCCACGGCGGCTAACCTGCATCGTGACCATCGCAGTGAGCAAGAGGAGCAATCCGATACCGATGAGACTGACGGCAGGCCCGAGGGTGTCGGCAGCCCAGCCGAATCCCGCCATGCCGACCATAGCCGAAGCCATCCCGCCGACACTAAATGTGGTGAACACACGCCCGAGCAGATGTTCAGGCGTCACTTCCTGGAGCATGGCCCAGACGACCGGGTAGAACAGCGAGGTGCTGCCACCGATGATGACGATCAATAAGAAGGTGCTGAACAACACCGGTGTTTGAATCAATCCCAACGCGCAGACGGCAAGACCTCCGATGGTCAACGAGCGACCGATCTTGCCGATACGCTCCTGGAACGTCCCCTGCGGCATTCGCGCCAACCAAATAGACGCCGCCAACATTCCGATGCCTAGTGCGGACCACAACCACCCCAGTTCCATCGGTCCGACTTGTAATAGTTCCTTTGCCACCACAGGAAGCAGGAAGACAAACGCGCTGATCGCAAGATTGTACAGAACGGCCGTAATCATCAATGAGAACACGACCCGGTGTTGCAGAAACACGAAACGAAAGCCCACCATCATGTCCTGCATGACGGGAGTCCCCAACACCTTCAAGTCTTTCACCGATTTATTCTCTCTTACACGAATGGGAAACAAGAAGAGGGCGGAGACGAAAAAGGTCGCGGCATCCACGTACAGAACATTTTGGGCGCCGATGAGGGCGATACCCAGGCCGCTCATGGCCGGGCCCAACAAGACACCGATGTTTGTGGTGCTCTGCAGAAACGCATTCGCCGTGGTCAGTTGCGACCGCTGGACGATCAGAGGCACAGCTGAGGCCAGCGCCGGCCCAAACACGGTGGACACGATAGAGATCAGGAAGACCAGCACGTACAGACGTTCAAGCGTCAGCATATCGAACGTGTAGAACAGCGGTATCAGCAACACCATCAACGTGCGTAACAGATCAACGACGATCATGACCGTTTTCTTGGGGAGATAGTCGAGATAGACGCCGATGAGGGGACCGAAGACCAGAGGAGGAATCGTCTGCAACAACCCGATGGCGGTCATTTTGAGCGCCGACCCGGTCATTTCATACACAAACCACAGAAGCGCGACCTTATTCAGGCCGTCACCGATCTGGGAGACGACCTGGCCGCCCCAGAGACATCCGAAATCTCGGGTCCCCAATAATCGCCAGCCGGTGACACTAGATTCAGGACTGGACTGTGACTCGTCTGCCATGCTGATCCTTCCGCGAGGTTGAGATCGCGCTGACTAGAGGTTCGAAGCGTGCTGCTGCCCGGCTTTACCGGGAAGCGTCGCGGCATCCGCGATGAGTTGTTGATAAATCTTTACGTAGTCGTTGGTCATGCGCTGGGCGGTGAAGCGCTCGTCAAAGACCTGGCGGCACCGATGGCGATCGATCGTGCCGAGCTTCGATACCTGGCTCACCATTTCATCGAGGTTTTCACTGATGAAGCCCGTCACACCATGACCGATGATTTCCGGAATGGATCCCCGGCGGTAGGCGAGGACGGGTGTACCACAGGCAAGGCTTTCGATCAACACGAGGCCGAACGGTTCCGGCCAGTCATAGGGACAGATGAGCCCGATGGCGTTCCCGATGAAGTCGCTCTTTTCCGCATCGGTAATTTCTCCGACAAACTCGATCAACGGATGGTCGAGCAGCGGTTCCACGACTCGCTCAAAGTAGGCACGGTCGGCGGGATCGACCTTCGCGGCCATCTTCAGCGGTAACCCGACACGTTTGGCCAACTCAATGGCTTGGTCCGGACACTTTTCCGGAGAGACGCGGCCGAGGAAGGCCAAATACTTGCCCGGTTCCGCGTTGAACTTATACAAATCTTTCGGCAACCCGTGATAGACGGTGTTGGCCCAGTTGCACCAGGGCAACGGCCGGCGCTGCGAGTCCGAAATGGATACCAACGGCAGCTCGGCAAAGTCACGGAAGACCGGCACGAGCTCGGGCAAGTCCAACCGGCCGTGGAGCGTGGTCACAACCGGCACGCGACAGCGGCGAGACAGAGAAAACGCCAGAAAGTCGAGATGGGAGTGGATGAGGTCGAACTGGTCGGCGGCGGCGAACACCTGCTCCATCATCTGAATGAGCGGCGCTTCGCGGTTGAAAATGCCGGTATTCAGACGCAACGCCTGCTGACACGGTGATTCCAACTTCGCCTTGGTCACCGAATCACCGCTGGCAAACAACGTCACCTCATGGCCCTGGCGGACGAGTTCTTCCGTCAGGTAGGAGACGATGCGTTCAGTGCCTCCATACAATTTCGGAGGGACGCTCTCCCAAAGCGGCGATACCTGGGCAATCCTCATAGAAACAATCTCCTTTGATCGTGAAGGCTCGATGACAGGGGCTCAAACCCGGCGGCTCGTACTGCTCCGCACCTACCACCGTCTGTCGGCATTCTTTCCGTTCTCCCTAGGCGATTCAATTGACATCTTTGACACGAGCGCATTGTTTTTGTCGTCTCGTTACGAAACAGGAAATACATCGCAATGCTGCGGAGTCAAAGCAAGCGCCATACCGTCGAAGCCTTCTCCATCAATCGGCAATCCTCATAGCTTGCTAGTTACTTGTAAATCAATTGGTTATGAATTTAACACCCCGTTGTCGCGAGGATCCGTTGATGAGGTGCAGCCTGTGGATTCTGTGGACAATCAAGAGCCCGACAGCTCTCCGCTGTGACAGACTTGCAGCCATACACCAAACCGCCACAAGGACAGACGTTCCAACCCTGGAAAAATTGCACGACTGAACGGCGGTAATGACATCGGAAGGAAGAAAGCGATGGGTAGATGAGTTCGCGGAGTGTGTGTTCCCTGCTGGAAGGCAGGCAAAGCCCTGTACAGTAGATCCGCTGGCTAAGGAATATCCTCCAGCAAGCCCGATTGAATCGGAGGCACGGGCCCGACATCACGAGGCACGGGAGGAAACACCACGGGGGAACCTGATTGATTCGCTCCCTGAATGAGACCCACCGACAATTGCGGCCCCAGCGTCATGACGGCGCCGCTCCAGGCCTGGCCAGTGGTGGGATTGCGGAAATTGTACGACTCGAAGTTATTTCCGAAATTGTAGATGAACCCCTGCGTGCCCTGGTTATCGATGTACAAATTCCCCGGGCCCGCGAGATTGAATAACGGTGCCACGCCCCCATTAAAGCCTCGCACACCTGAGACGGACTGCGCGGCCGCCGAGGACATCGACAACAGCCCCGGCATCACCGCAATCAGCGTGATGCCCATCGCGCGCACGATCGTCCCGCCCCTGCGCGCCAGCATGGACACTGCTCTCCGTTTGTGATACCACGCCACATTCATGATGAATTCAGTATGGCTCAACCCGCATCTCCCATCAAGGAGTTTGTTATGACGAATCCAATGCTCCGGGGCTGCCTGGTCCTCGCAAGCGCGTCCGCGCTGTGGCTCTGGACGGCCTCCACCTCTTTCGGTCTCGAGGTGACCAAACCCGTCCCGACCGAACGACGTGAAGCCATGTCACTGGCCGACGCCGTCCTGAAAGCACTGCAGAATAACCTCGATATCCACATCGGCCGGCAAACCAAAGAAAGCCGCTTGGCCGACATCATCATTGAACAGGCAAAATTCGACCCGACCATCAGCTTGAACGGCCAATACAACAGGCAGGTCGCGCCACTCAACCGGCCACTGTTGGGTTTCACCAGCGCGAATCTGCAGGACATTACGAAGTTCGATCAGAACACCTCCAGCGTCACCGCCGACATCACCCAGAATCTCCCGACCGGCGCGAACTATGACCTGAACTACAGCCCTCAACGCAGCTTTGTCGGCGGGCCCAATACCTTCCTGTTCAACCCGGCTTGGACAGGCGGCCTCGCCCTCACGGTCACGCAGCCGTTATTGAGAAATTTCGGCACGGATGTAAACCGGACGTTCATTTCGATCGCACAAAACAACGCCACCGTCGAACAACATGTCTTCCTCGATCGCGTCCTGACCGTCATTGCCACCGTCGAGCAGACATTCTGGGAGATGGTCTTTGCGAATGAAAATCTCAAGGTTGCGCAGGCGGCGCTCAAAGCAGCGGAAGAACTCCTCGCCAGCAACCGGGCTAAAGCCAAGGCCGGCGTCATGTCGATCGTCGACGTCCTACAGGCGGAAGCGGCCGTCGCGTCGCGGGTCGAACAGATCCTTGTCGCTGAAAAATCCATTCGCGACCAGGAAGATCAACTGCGGCGGCTGTTGAATCCGGCAGAGGAAGAACTCCGACAGGACCTGCGACTGATGCCGACCGATCCCCCGACCACCTCGCTGGAGGCCATCAGTCTTCAGGAAGCCATCGATATCGCCATGGAACGCCGCCCCGAAGTGTTACAAGCGGGGAAAAACGTGGAGAGCAGCGACCTCAATGTGAAGTTTGCCAAGAATCAATTGCTCCCCACCCTGTCGGTGCAAGGCACGATGGGACTCTCCGGCCTTGGCGCCGACTATGGAGATGCCACCAGGCGGAATTTCGGTGGAGACTTTTACAATTACGGTGCCGGATTAGTCCTCAGCTACCCCATCGGCAACCGCTCGGCTTATAGCACCTACAATAAACGGCAATTGGAATCCCGGAACGCCCAGGCATCGCTGCAAAGCGTTCGGCAACAGATCATCGTCGGAGTCCGGGAAGCCGTCCGCCGCGTGCACACCGATTTCAAACGGATCGAAACGACCCGCTCGGCCCGCATCATGGCCGAAAAGCAGTTACAGGCCGAGCAAGAGCGCTTAAAGGTCGGCCTCAGCACCACCAGATTCGTGCTCGACTTCCAGCGCGACCTGGCCACGGCACAAGGCAACGAACTCCGGGCCACCGTGGACTACAACAAATCCTTGTCGAATCTCGCCAGGAATAAGGCGACCACGCTTGAACGGTATAGCCTGCGACTCGAATAATCCGCTAATGATCAGGTCTGAAGAGGCGCCAGTCACCAGTGCGACTCAGACCATCGAACGGGGGGCGGCCCTCGCGCTGCTCCCCCTTCTCACCACGCTCCTGTACTACGCCTCCCCTCGCGAACTTCGGCAGGAGCCCCTCTATCAGTTCCTGCCTCAAGTCTTCGCCTATGCCGCCTTGTTCACGTGGAGCCGCATCAACGGCGAAACAATCACACGACTCGGCCTCACACGGTCCCTCATCCCACAAGGCCTCCGCTGGGGCACGGCCACGGGGCTGGTACTCGGCACAATGAATCTCCTGGTGATCCTCTATCTCGCGCCCTGGCTCGGAGCGGACTATCGGTTTCTCGCCGATACGCCCCACGCCAAAATTCCGCTGCTCATCATGGTGCCCTGGTTCATTCTCTTTATCGCTACCATGGTGGAACTGAACTTCCGCGGTTTTCTGTTAGGCCGGCTGCTGGCCCTCGGACTGCCCGCTTCCATGGCCATACCGTTGAGCGCCCTGCTGTTTGCGTTCGATCCCTTCTTGGTGGCAACCTTTCAACATCTCCACTGGATTGCCGTGTGGGACGGTTTGGTGTGGGGAGGGTTGTGGGTCGCTTTCAGAAACCTGTACCTGACCATTGTTGCCCATGCCGTGGAAGTGATCCTGCTGTACAGCGTCATGCGAGTGGTACTGGGATAGGAGCTGAACCCCTTGCTCGACTTTGACAGGACATTGTTGGAGACAACGATGTGCGTCACTGTGTCGATGAAGCCCTGATCCAATTTTCCCATGAATCCCTCCTTCTCCAGCTTCCTCGTCAACGACGTCTTCGGTGACCCCGGGCTGTTCGTCGAAGTACGATGGTCGAAACGCGCCCTCTTGTTCGACCTCGGCCACAACGATGCCCTTGGACCGACCCGCCTGTTGCGTGCCAGCGAGATCTTCATCTCCCACACCCATATGGATCACTTCATCGGGTTCGATGCCCTGCTACGCGTCGCCCTCGGCCGCGGCAAAACCCTGCGGCTCCACGGGCCACCTGGCCTCATCGCCAATGTCGAGGGGAAGCTACGCGGCTACACGTGGAACCTGGTGGACGGATACCCGCTCACCATTACCGTGCACGAGTTCCACGCTGAGAGCATCAAGACCGCGACCTTCCTTGCCACAAACGGCTTTCAGCGTCACGATGAACCCAGTTTTCCGTTAAGCGGCTGCACGGACGACGGCGCGTTTACGGTGCTCCGTGATCCCATGTTCATCGTGCAGGCGACATCGCTCAATCACCGCATCCCCTCCTTCGCCTATGCCCTGCAGGAGCAGTTTCATGTGAACTTCAACAAGGAGCAATTACACGCCGCCGGACTTCCGGTGGGTTATTGGCTGAAAGAGGTGAAGCACTATTTCTGGCAAGGCAAGCCGGATGACTTTCGATTCGTCGCCACGCTGTACCAAGAGCATCACAAGGAAGAGCGCGAGTTTCTCCTGGGCGAGATCCGCGAACGATTCGTCACCATCACGCGCGGCCAGAAAATCGCCTATGTCGTGGATGCCCGCTACGATGCAGACAACGAACGCAAGATCCTGGAGCTTGCGCGGGGCGCCGACATCTTTTACTGTGAGGCCCCTTATCTGGACCGGGATGCGGAGAAGGCTCGGGACCGGTACCACCTCACGGCCAGGCAGGCCGGCATCCTGGCGAAGAAAGCCGGCGTGCGCGAGCTGATCGTGTTCCACTTTTCACCACGGTACACGGGCCTGGGACATGAGATCGAGGCGGAAGCGCGGGAAGCTTTTCGCGGGACATGAAGGAGGCTGGGATGGGTGAGTGGGCGAAGTACGCACTGTACTTCCTGTTGGGCGGCACAATCGTCAGTATCTCGACCTATCTCGGTTCGCAAGGCCGGTCCTTTCTCGCTGCCTTCGCCAGCACCTTCCCCGCGATGACCGGCGCGACGTTCGTCCTCATCTATCTCAACGGCGGCAATGAGCATCTCGTCACCTACGCCAAAAACCTGCTCTGGTTTGTGCCGCCCTGGCTGGTCTATGTCGGCTGTATGATCTACGGCGTCGAGCGCATCGGCTTCTGGTTTTCGATGGCGGGCTCCTTGGTCCTCTACATGTGCTGCGTCGCGCTTGTGAAATTCCTGGCGCGGTAGGGCTTACAACTTGTCGGATGAGACACAATTGTGTACACTCCACATCAACGAGGTATGACGATGACAAAAACCATGTCGCTCAAGCAGGCCCGGTCCCGATTCTCCTCCTTGGTAGACAAGGCCGATCGTTTGTCCGAGCGGGTAATCGTGACAAAAAATGGAACCCCTAAAGCAGTGGTCATGGGGGCGGAAGAATTTGAAAGCTGGGTTGAAACGTTGGAGCTGCTCTCAAATCCCAAAGCGGTCAAGGCTCTTGAGCAAGGACTGAAAGAAGCGAAAGCAGGGAAACTTCGGTCGTTTAAGGACGTGTTCGGCGAAAAGCAGTGAGACAAGCGAGGCTCACCCCACAAGCTATCAAGGATGTGGCCTCCTTCGACGCCGGAACCCGCGACAAAGTCAAAGACGCCATCCGCCACCTCGCAGACCATCCCCTCGATGGCAAATCGCTCAAAGGGAAATTTCAGAAAGATAAGGTCTGGTCCTACCGAGTCTGGCCCTACCGAATCCTCTACCGGAAGACCGGCAGCGAGTGGTTGGATATCCTCTCAATTGAACATCGCAAGGATGTCTATCGCTAGGCGTCCTCCCCACACAGTTCTGCACAGGTTATCGCTCTCCAAGTCTCGCAAGAAACCGTTGCCCCTTCGGTGCTATCACCGCTCAACTTTCCCTCACAAACCAACCATCACACCCATAACAATGCTTTCAGAGGAACCGCCCCGGCAAGGCACGTCTGTATCGCGGCCAACCCTTCACGCCGAAGCAATTCCGGCAGGCGTTCGCCTTCGGGCAATAGCATGAACGCCAGTCGCCCGATGGACTGATCGGATAGACTGAGGAGATTTCGCACAAACCCGACGTTCACCTCCGACCGATGGACGGGCCAGATAATCTTCCTGGCGCACATCAAGAACCTGCCCAGGCGATCCCGGCAGTCAGCAAGATCGAGCGGACTGACATACACCGCATGATCCATCCCTCCCTGCGCAAGTAACACCACGTCCCAAGGCCGCCCGACCAGCACCACTGCTCTAGCTGAATCCCGAGGGTCGAAATTCGAAAACACCAACCGCCCGGCCTGTCGCGGGAACAACAGTTTGAAACCATAGGGCAAGAAATCCCCTGACCACAGGCTGCCCGCTGCATCCTCAATTCCCTGTTCGTAAAAGCCGCAGATGCACCCTTCGGCATTTCGCAGAGGAAGAAGCAGGGCAAGATCCAACGCTCCATCTCGCATCCGATCTTCCATACAAGAAATCCATCCCTCAACCCCAAACTGCTCAAGCTCATTTTTGCTGTACCCCATCGCGAACAGCCGCTCGCGAAGTTGCTCGGCAAGGGCATACGACATGATTCCGAGCGAGAAGTGTTCTGCCGTCTCCGCCGTGACGCCCTGCCGATCGATCCACGAGCTAGCCAAAACCCCTTCCCGGCCGTGAATCAGCGACTCATGAGCAAACCGATTGATTTCATCGATGATACATTGGAATCGTTTCAGCCTGGGCCGCTTGCCTTGCAACACTCCCGACTCCATGAGCCTTCTCACGGAGCGCACCGACTCCGACAAACTGAGCCCTTCAATACGCGCATAAAAATCCAAGGCATGCCCGCCCGCAAGGCAGTCGGTGCAGAAATAGGAATCGTCACGCCCATCGACCAGCAGCGAATCAGCTCCCTGTCGGCAGAACGGACAAGGGCCCTTGCTATTGCGAGATTCATCACCGGTCGGCCTGAGCGAGATGTAGCGGCCGATCAGCTCGACAGCATCCAGATCGTCCAGTAGGTCTTCCCACTGCTCGATGCCCGACACTTCGACCGCCTGTTCACCAGGCTTGGCCCGAGAGTCCCTTGGCTGCGCAGAGCTGTCAAAGGCCAGACCCTCACCGATGCCAGAGAATCGCGCCATTCCATTTTCTCCGACAGCGGGCAAGAGCGAACCGGCCCCGATCGCCGCCAACATTTTGAACAGCGCGCGCCTCGTGAACATGGCTTCCCCTCCTTCGGTTGAAGTGAACGAACGGTCAGAATGAACAAGGGAAGCGTACTACGGGGATGTGACAGAAAAGGTCACAAGAAGACAGGAAAGAAAGCTGCTATTTTGTTTGAAGCAGCTAGAACGGCGACCAGATCACCGACCACGTGGGTTCACCAAACCGTCCCACATTTCCTCCAATTGCCGATATCTTTCAATGGGCTCCATCGTTGGAATCATTTCCATTAATATTTCCGGCGTGAGATAGGCGAGTTCGTTCGGATCAGACCCATCGTCCATGGAAATCCGCTTCTTCATATCGTCGATGAAACTCTCGTCAATGACAAACTGTTTGCCCCGCCAGTTGGTATAAATATAGTTGCTCATCGAAAGGCCTCCTATCAACGTGTTGTGCACCAGCGGGAGTCGATCGTCGCGGAACGCGAGAATCCCGACCTCGCGCATCGCGGACCGTCCTCGTCTTGTTGTAGCGAATAGATGTTCAGAATGACCGAGGGAAGCCTACCACGGGGATGTGACAGAAAAGGTCACAGCACAGCAACGATTCTCACTGTACGGTTGCAGTTGGTCGTACCAAACGCTACCACGCATTGCATTTGGTCGCCTTCAAGGCCTTCGTCCATCAGTATCCCAAGACCGAAATCTGAGTCGTGGCGCAGGTGGCGCAGACCTTTCAGAAGCTCAGCGATTCATTCACTGTCACGTATTGTGGGCTGAAGGAGTTGGTTACGTCTGTACCCGCTGTCACATGACACCCAATCCATCTTCTGCCTTTCTATTCCAAGAAAAGACTCCCGGTACCTTTTAGTGTCTCCGGCTTGATCAAATCCTTTTGTGCGAAGGTACGGAATGAGTGCGTGTCGCACCTCGTTCGACAGGAAGCCGAGAGAAAACTGTTCGATCGTCTCCTGAGTGATCCCTTCCCGCTTCAACCAGTCACGGGTATCACATCCAGCGGAGCCATGCTGCAGCGCTTCGCAGGCCAATCGTCGCGTTTCCTCGAGCACAACACCCATTCGCTCCAGCCTGAGGCGCTTCCCCGTCAAAACACCGGAGGCCAGCAAGCCAGCCAGTCGACGAATCCCTTCTGCAGGAGTCAGCTGCTCCATTCTGATGTAGAAATCCAACGCGTGGCCGCTTGCGAGACAGTCAGTACACAAATACGAATCCTCACGGCTAGCGACCATGAGCGAATCAGGGCACTGACGACAGAACGGACAGGGCCCCCAATAGTCGCGCGATCCATCACCAACCGGCGTGAGCCGACTGTAGCGGCCGATCAATTCGACGCCATCCAGATCATCCTGCAGGTTTTCCCACTGCTCGACGGCGGACAGAATCGAAGGCGAGTCCCTGATTGCGGAAAGAATGTCCGAAGAAGTTTGAGGAGCCGGAACTGATGAATGAGAGTTTGAGGTGGTTGGGCGAAGCTTTTGAGCCCACGCCTGATTCGGCCACACCGAGCCAGCGCCAACTGCCGCCAAGAGCTTGAACAAGGTACGCCTGGTAAACATGGCTCCCCTCCTTCATGTTGGATGAACGAGGGGAGCGTACTACGGGAATGTGACAGAGAAGGTCACGGAGAATTAACCTCTAAAGCGCCCTCTCAGGGACAATTATCTGCAATTCACGCGCAAGAACCTCCTTAAATTGACCCACTGCGCTGAGAACAGCTTCCTTGGTAGAAAGTTTCAAAATATCAATTTGGGCGCCACAAATTGTCACGCCAGTCTTGCCATTGTTCATCGCGTTCCAACCCGATGGGTAGCTGGAGGGATAAGTCACAGTAGGACGCCATACATCCGCATACCAGTCTCGCACCTCATCTCTGTCATTTCTCAGCGCATAGACCCCGATATATGAAAGACAGTCCTCTGAGGGCGGAAAGCTTTCAGGGTTTGGTTGACCTTTTCTCCAGCTATGCCCCTCAGGATACCCAGAGTCCGAAACCAGATGGATATCAAGCAACCATTCTCCCCTCTTCGCCTTATTATTGTCGGTATCAGGAGAAAGAAATAGGAAACTCGCTCGATACATTGGAAGCATATCCCACACCCAATTACCGAACGGATTTCCTGTAGAAGGTCTATTGAATCCATAACCCACACAATAGGGACGAAGAGCGCACTCCTCCGCGAATGTCTGAGCGAGATCATAAATTCGCTGTTGGTACATGAACAACAAACGAAAAGCTTTCCTGACATCAACTAATGCCTGACTAAGGTCGTTACTATCGGCGCCCATGAAACCTCCTTGCAAATCCCTCCAAACTTGTATCTAGAATCGAACAATAATGTTTTGCGCTACGACCTAAACTTTCCAACCAGACAAATTGCCGCCAATGAATATCATGCCACTGAAGGACAGCCAGTATGTCCTCAATCACAATTTGACTATTTGCGCCAACTTGCTCGTCGCCTAAGACTTCATGCAATGATTTCGCGATTAGTTGCCATGAGGTTCCGGCTAACTGCACATTCCCAACTTTTCCATATGAGTCTTTTAGTACTGATAGAATTTCCTTATAGTATCCTTGCACACAGAATTCAGTGACATCTTTCTCTCCTAGCCCACCGACCATCAATAACCACATCGGCCGCTCTTTTGACTGCTCATGAAATCCAATCCACTCCAGAGCCAATTGTTTGGCCTCCTGCGAACGAACATCATCGGAACGTTTAACTTCAACAACAAAGTCAACGCTATCGAAAGATAACCACACATCCGGCTCACATCTTTTCCTATCATTTACTACCGCTGAGACATCCCAACTGGGCCAGAATTCAGATTGGGTGAGATTTCCAACTATCTGCGGCATGCTTCCGACTGGAATCATCGCCTTGCGCAAGACCTTCCAGAAAAGGTCACCTGGGAGGTATCGCAAACGCTCAAAAACCGCTGCGGTTAAGAAATCCTCACAATCTCGAAATCTCTCAACTAGATTTCCCCCGATCTCAGCCTCATCAAGGGAGGTCCTAATTTTACCGTGCAGGAATGCATGAAGCATTTGGACTCATCTCCAGTAAGACTATCTTTCAAATGAAAATACCTTCGGCCTCTCAGGACTGTCCCTTTCCATTCTCGTCAACTGCATAACAATTCACACCCTCACGCCGCAGCGTAGTAGCACAGTCCTCCGCAACCTGTCCACGGTATTCAGGCGCTGAAATGGGTCCTCGATCTGATTCGCCTGCTCAAATTCCGGCCTCGCCTCATTGAACTCTTTCCGGCAACTGATCTGCTCTTGAATGACCTGCGCCAGGGATTTGTTCAGGGTGAGTTGCATGAGTGAATCGGCGGGGATCACGAACTGCAATATGAGCGGCAACAGCCATTCCATGACGAACCTCCCTTCCACGCTCACTCCCTTATCCACTGATGAAACGGGATCGCCTGAGTCATGGCATCCTGCACCGCTTGGCGCCCGCCCGACTGCAGCAATGCGAGAAGCCCGCCCCTTGACGGGACCTCCATCACAAAAAGCCGGCGCGTCTCACGCTTCAACCTTTCAAGGAAACGAAACGCGGTCGCCGACCTGTCCCCTTTGGCATCGAAGACACAGACAAAGTCCCGACCAACGGACAGCAGGGTCCGTAGCCGAATGGGATCGGTCGCGCTGTCAAAGAGGTACACCGCATTTCCGATACCGGCATTGTGCAATGCCACAACCTCCCAGGGCGTCTCTGCAATCAGCAATCTCCGATGGCGGATGAAATCCTCCGGCCAGGCTGGATGGGGAAAGATCAGCCTACGCAGCCGGCGCTCAGAGACGGACAATGTGTCCTCTGTCCATCCTACCGACAATGAACTCTGTGGCGACGTAATCTTCTGCTTCATAAATCCCCAGCTGCGCCCCGCAGAGTCGCAGATCGGGATGAGCAGGTTGCCGCCCCCAAATCGATCGATCAACTTCTGTTCGCCGTCGTCGCTTACGTACAGCATTTGCATTAGCTTGGGAATCACATAACCGGCAGCGACTAACTGGCGACTCAAGAGATCATCCGGCTCAGTCGGCGAATAGCCGAGCCGAAACCGTTTGATGGTGGAGAGCGTGATCCCTTGTCCAGCCAGGCACTCTCGGGCCATTGCCCCTTCCGGTTTTTCACAGAGCAGTTCATGATAGAAGCGCTGCGCTTCCTCCAGCATCCTGGACGCATGTTCATTCTCACAACGACGGCCTCTTAAGCTCCCCTCATTCAACAGCGCATCAAGACGCGCTGCCGCCTCATTCTGAGGTATTCCTTCGACTCTTCCATAAAACTCGATCGCCGATCCCTCCGCCTCGCACCACTTGCAGCTGAAAGACTCTGGTCTTACGCGAAAACCAGCTTCGCCGCAAAAGGGACAAGGGGATATCCCACACGCCAGATCAGCTCCTGGCCGATATGGGCGTTTCAAGGGCGAACCACAGAGAGCGACCACCTCAGTACAGTCCAAGTCATCTTTGAGGTTCTCCAAATATTCCAGATCCAGGAGCGATCTTTCGCATTCTGGGAAAAAATCGTCACAAAGCTGGTCATGGCCCAACCTCACCTCCGGCAATGCCCCGTGAGCAACCTGGTCGAACCTTGGCACAAGGACACCCAGCCCGAATGTCGCGGCGAACTTGAACAGAGTCCGTCTCGTTAACATGCCCCCTCCTTCATAGGTGAATGACAGGAGGCTACCATGCAGTCGTGACAGAGAATGTCACGGATCGGGCGAATCGCGTGCAGACAAAACCCAGAGGGGATGCAGGCCCGGAAGATTATCCCGTTGGCAATGGGCTAGCCTCTGGGCTGAATGATCTATGACTCTAGCGGTAGTGTTCTATGGCGGCTGCCAGGCGAGACTTTACGGATTCCACAAGAGCAAGAGGCTCCAACACCCTGGCGTCTTGTCCCCAAGAAAGCACCCACGAAGCGAGTTCATCCATGCCACCGGCGGAAATGGTGACGACGATAGAGCCATCCTTCTGGGCCGCATTCTTTTGACTGGGGTGCCAGCGACGCTCCTTGATGAGATATGCCACTTCGGCACTGAAACGAATGCGCACCGTCTGCGCCGGTTCGTCGATGAGACCAAAGAGCCGTTCATAGCTCGCGTCAAGGTTTAAGTCCGTGGTTATTTCGAAGGACTGGTCAGACACATCGACAGCAACGATGCGTTCAACCGCAAAGAGGCGAAGAGCCTGGGCACGATGCGAGAATCCCAACACATAGACGCCGAACTGATGAAACACCACGCGGTAAGGATCCACACGATGTTCGGCAGATTCCTCATAATCCGGCCTGATGTGATGCAACGTCACAGTCCGCTGAAGGAGCAGCGCCTTCTCCAATTTGGCCAAGACGTCTCCGTGATGGGAATAGTCACGAAGGGGCCCCGGGCGAGGCACAAAGACGTCGTTGATGCGGGCGAGATGATTCGCCACCTTGTGGGGTAACCCGGCCTGCACTTTCGCAATGAGACTGTCGAGATTCTCCACGAAGGGAGTGCCTGCCAGATAGGCAACGTGCGCTTTGGCAAGATGGAGCGCCATGAGTTCGTAGGGAGTCACGGTAATCGGCGGTAGCCCCTTGTAACCCAATGGCAATTGCCACGACTTTTCTCCACCGCCATCAGACTGCTCCAGTGGATGGCCTTCTTCCTGAATTCGATCGATGTCGCGGTAGATCTGTCGCCTTGAGACCCCGAACTCGCCGGACAAATCGCCAATGGACATCGATCGGCTTGAGAGCGCCCGGATCATTCTGGCAAGCCGCTCTGCCTGACTATATGCTTTGGGCCGACGGCCTAATCGTGCCTTCACGAGCCTCCCCTTTCTTGCTCACATCTCCCCGCCGCACGCGACTCAACGCCCGACCCTAAAACCTCAAGTGATCGTTAATAGTGAGGCCGAAGTGCTGCTGGAGCAGCTGTCGCCCTTCATCTTCACTCGTTACCTGAAGTTCTTGCATCCCCTCTCGCCCTCGAAGCTTTAGCAGGTTATCCATCAGCGTCGTCCTCCCCTCCGGCGTCGGCATGGTGCAGATCCGTCGCTGCATGAACAGAGAATCGGGCGAATGGGAGTGGTAATAGTTAGCAAAGGCAAAGTCGATGGGTAGCCAGGGATCCAGGGCGAAGGAGTAGAGAGTCGTCCAGGCACGATCCATGTCGCACTGCAGCAGGTAGCCTTCTTGCTCGTGCGAGACAAGGCGGAATCGATCGGCTCCCTGCCGCTCCTCATACCCATCCGCCAACTTCAAAGGTTCAAGTAATCCATTACCTCCAAATCCAACATCCGCGATCCATGCAGCCTCCCCGAGCTGAACCCGCAACAACTGGTGGCTTCGCGGCCTCACCCCCTCCGCACCGTAGAGCACCCGGGCCGCCAGCCTGGTGACGGCAAACCCCACATCCTCCAGGAGCAGGGCAAACAGTCCATTGAGCTCGAAACAGTAGCCGCCGCGTCGATCGACAACGATCTTCCGAAACAGGTCGGCAGGGTCCAGCGAGATCGGACGCCCCAGATGGATATCCAGATTTTCGAACGGCACGGTCATCACATGGGCCCGATGCAGGCCCTGTAGGGTCTCGATGGACGGAGTCAGCGCCCCCTCATATCCGATTCGCGCGAGATACGCAGAACGATCCATCACACGATCCTCTCAGCCGTTCAGATGATGGCGCCATTATACGAATTCCTCCAGCTGATCGCACGAGTCTCATTGCTGGCCGGTGGATGACATTGCAGACCACCGCAGCGCTTGCTACGATGGTCGGTCATTCATTCAAAGGAGCATTTCTCCGTGGCATCCCGTACACCCCCGACTCGATCAACCGACGAACTGATCATCGAAGGGGCACGTCAGAACAATCTGAAAAACATCTCGTTGCGCATCCCCCATAATAGGATCACGGCGATCACCGGCCTGTCGGGATCCGGCAAATCTTCCCTCGCGTTCGACACGTTGTTTGCGGAAGGACAGTGGCGCTATGTCGAATCGCTCTCGACCTATGCGCGCATGTTTCTCGACAAGGTAAATCGCCCCGACGTCGACCGCATCACCAACATCCGCCCCGCCATTGCCATCGAACAAAAGAATCCGATTCGCACGGCGCGCTCGACCGTCGGCACGGCAACCGAAGTCGCCGATTTGCTGCGCCTGCTCTTCGCCAAGATCGGCAAACCGGTCTGCCCGGACTGCAATCAGGAAGCTCGCGGGTACCATCCCGGCTCACTCGCTGAAGAACTACTGGCGCAATTTCCCGATGCGCGGGCCATGATTCTATTCCCTGTGAACGATCTGGGACCAGGGCACGACCGGTCACTGCTCGACTCGTTGATCAAGCGAGGGTTCACCAGACTTCGCTGCGGAGATGAGATCCTGGACCTTCACGACCAGATCGCACTTCCGGCAACCCGCGAATCCGGCCTTCAGGTGGTGCTGGATCGCCTTGTGTTGAGACCCGACAATCGCCATCGCCTGATCGAGGCCATCGAAGTCGCGTTTCAGGAAGCCGAAGGGATCTGCCAAGTTGATGTCATCGGTCATGGACTGCGAACCTATAGCACGCACTTTCGTTGTCAGGGTTGCGGGCGGACCTTCGAGCCGTTGCGGCCTCTGCTCTTTTCATTCAACCATCCATTGGGTGCCTGCCCTGAATGCAAGGGCTTCGGAAACATCCTGCGGTACGACCAGGACCTGGTCATTCCAGATCGGAACAAATCACTGGCCGGCGGCGTGATCGAACCCTGGAGCAAACCGGGATCGGACTGGTGGCAGAAACAACTTTTGCTCGCCATGAAGAAGCTGGATGTCGACTTGACGGCTCCGTTTCAGAAGCTACCGGGCGACGTGCAGCAGCTGATCTGGGAAGGCAGCGACCAGGTGGAAGGCGTCCGGCAATACTTCGAGTACCTGGAAACCAAACGCTACAAGCTGCACGTGCGGGTCCTGCTCAGTCGCTACCGCAGCCCGGCCACCTGCCCGACCTGTCAGGGCAGTCGGCTGAAACCGGCCGCGCGTTTCGTCAAACTGGCCGGGCACGATTTCATTCAATTGAACGGCCTCACCATTCAGGCCGCAATGGAGTGGTTTCAACGGCTCGCGTTACCGGCATTCGATGCGGAGATCGCCAAGGACATCCTGCGGCAATTGCAGGCCAAGCTGAATTTTCTGCTGCGCGTGGGCTTGAACTATCTCACGCTCTCCCGGCAGACCAAGACCCTCTCCGGCGGAGAAGCGCAACGAATTGCCTTGGCCAACCAGCTCGGCTCCCGATTGGTGGGAACCTTGTACGTGCTGGACGAGCCGACCATCGGCCTTCATGCGCGAGACACCGACACCTTGGCGGGCATCCTGCGCGACCTCGCCAATGAAGGGAATACGGTTGTGGTCGTTGAGCACGATCCCCTCATGATTCAGGCCGCCGACCATATCGTTGAAATGGGACCAGCTTCAGGTGAACAGGGCGGACAGGTGGTCTGCGCGGCGCCGCGTGCGCCATTCATCCGCGCCCAGAACTCCTTGACCGCCCGCTACCTCCGAGGGGAAGAACGGATCCCGCTTCCGAAAAGCCGCCGGTCCGGGAACGGCAAGGTGCTGAGCATCGCCGGGGCCGCCGAACACAATCTCAAACATCTGTTAGTCCGAATTCCTCTTCATATGCTGGTTTGCATCACGGGGGTCTCCGGCTCGGGGAAAAGCACCCTCATTGAAGACACGGTCTACCGCGCCGCCGCGCGGGCCTTCCGGATCGAATCCCTCCCGATGGGAAAATTTCAAGCGATTAAAGGACTGGAGCATCTGAAAGGGGTGCGTCTCATCGATCAGCAACCGATCGGCCGCACGCCCCGCTCGAACCCGATTACGTACCTCAAGGCCTTTGACGAGATTCGCCAGCTTTTCGCCTCCGAACGCGACGCGCTGCGACAAGGCCTCACGCCGGGGCATTTCTCCTTTAACGCGGCCGGCGGCCGCTGCGAGCGCTGCGAAGGAAACGGGTATGAAAAGCTGGAGATGTATTTCTTCGAAGACATTTATGCCACTTGCGAACAATGCAACGGCCGACGATTCAAACCGGAGATTCTCGCCATCAAGTATCGCGGGAAAACGATTCACGACGTATTGAACCTGACGGTGGCAGAAGCCCAGGCATTTTTTTCTGGCTCCCCCAAGCTGACGGAAAAGCTGTATCTCCTCTCATCGATCGGCTTAGGGTACTTGCGGCTTGGCCAGGCGGCGAATACGTTGTCGGGGGGAGAGGCCCAGCGGCTGAAGATTGCCGCCGAACTCAAAGATCCGTCGGCGCACAACCAGCTCTACATTTTGGATGAGCCGACGACGGGCCTGCATCTCGACGACATCAAAAAGCTGCTAACCGTGCTGCACAAACTCGTCGATGCCGGCAACACGCTCATCGTCGTGGAGCACAATCTCGATGTCATCAAAACGGCAGACTGGATTATCGATCTGGGCCCGGAAGGCGGTGAGGCGGGCGGACACATTGTGGCCGAAGGTCGACCGGAGCAAGTCGCAAAGGTGGCCCAGTCGCACACGGGCCGTTTCCTGGCAAAGGTGCTCGGAAGTCACGTCTCTCGTGAAGCGTGAATCGTATCTCGGCAAGAATCGGAGCGTTGAAGTCAGGTAACCGACCAGTCTGATCGAACCATGTGCCATTAGCTCTCAGCGAGGAGCCCTTGCCTCTTGCGAGAAACGAACGAGAGCGGAAATGCAGGATGTTCACACGGTACGTTCAGCAAGGCTGCAGTGCCCAACACACCGATGCGTAGGTATACTTATGCGTCGAGGATGGTGAGTGACGCGAGCGCGCAGCCGGCGGCCCACCGCAAGATCAGGCTAGTTTGCAGAGGGATCGAACGGCATATCCGCGTAGTGGCGGGAGGTCTCGTCGAGCGACAGCACGATATCCGACCAGATGCGTGCCGATTCTTTCTCAAAGACAATCGAGGGATCAGCCGGCAGCGTGATCCACGAACCGGTCTGCATTTCCGACTCCAGCTGCCCCGGTCCCCAGCCCGAATACCCCAGATAGGCGCGAAACGATTCCTTTCCGGGCTGCTCCATCAGAATCCGTTCCATGATTTCCAGGTCGCCGCCGAGGCACACACCATCGAACACCTGATGGGAATTCTCCGGCGTGACGCTGATGCGATAGAGCATCATCACCTGATTGGTTTGCACCGGGCCGCCCGAATACAACACGTGTGGTTGGCCTTCCAAGATGGGAACCTGCGGCAGCGCTTCCGAGATGGACATGGCCGTCGGACGATTCACGATCACGCCCAAGGCGCCTTCGGGCCCATGCTCACAGAGCAGCACGACCGCCTGCCTGAAGTTGGGATCATTCAACGCCGGCGTCGCCACGAGAAGCACGCCTTTACTGAGTGGAGTGGTCATGGTTCATCCTATCGTGAGGCCGTAAGGGGCGCAAGTCGAGATGAAAGGCGCTGGCAACCTTCGTTCAAACACCATACATGGCCGGACGGCGGTCGCGCAGGAGATCGTTGTACCTATTGAGCGCCTTCCGCCTCGCCTCCGCAGGATCGATCTCGACGATGGTCACCTCTTCGCGATCGCGTGGCGCACGGTGCAAGATCTGACCTCGAGGGCTGACGATTTCGCTCAGACCGATAAACGTCAGCCGGTCTTTTCCGCCGCGGGCCTCGCTGCCGATCCGGTTTGCCGTCACGCTGAACACGCGGTTCTCCAGGCAACGCGTCACCATGGAATCCGGACAGTTCGGCAGGACGAGGTTGGAGGGATGGGCAATAATCTCGGCGCCCAGCAGCGCCAGGGTGCGAGCCGCCTCCGGATAGTACCAGTCGAAGCAGATCATCACGCCGATTTTGGCGGCGCCGATATCCCACACGTGAAAGCCGCTGTCACCGGGGCTGAAGAACAGCGTTTCCTCGAAAAAGAGATGCGTCTTCCGGTAACAGCCGATGAATCCCTTCGGCCCGACCACGACCGCCGAATTGAAATAGTTGCTCCCCGCCCGTTCTGCCAATCCGGCGACGATGGTCATCTTGCGGCGCGCGGCGATCTCCAGAAGGCGTTGCGTCGTTGGTCCATCCGGCACCGCTTCCGCCAGCCGCGAGACTTCTTCCTGCGATGTGAATTGATAGCCGGTCGCAAACAGCTCCGGCAGCACGATCAGATCGGCCTCCACCTGCTCAAGCTGAGCCGTCATCACATCAAGGTTGTGCGTTACCTCGCCGAACACCGGATCACACTGAACATATCCGACCCGCATGAGGCTGCCTTTCTCCACAAAGAAAAACGGGCAGGGATGCCCCTGCCCGTTTGATCGTACGCGTCGTCGATGCGCAAGAACCGCTTACATACCTTCGGACAGATGGGGGAGGGCGTTTTCGACCGCTTTGGTCGCCACATCCGCATGGCCCGCCTTGCCGTGTTCGATCCCGTCCTTCAGGCCCTTGATGGCTTCACCCACATGCGGATTCTTGGTCTCCGCCATCGCGCCCTCGGCATGCTTGAGCGCGGCTTCGGCATGTTTCACCAGCGCATCCGCATGGCCCTGCTTCCCATGCGCCACCGCTTCCTTGGCATGTTCCACGGCTTCCGCTTGATGCTTATTCCCCGCCGCGAAGGCCACACTGGACACCATCGGCGCTCCGACGAGCGCCATCATGACTCCGGCCACCACGACTCCCCGCCACATAGCAGTCTGCATGAAACGCCTCCTCTGTAAGTATGTGCACTGCATGATTCCGTATCCTCTGTGATTCAGCATAAAGACGCCCCCCTATCCTGTCAAGACGGCCGCATGCCGGTCGGCACCTGCGACTCCGACAGGCCGAGGAGTTTCTGCAACGCGAGCAGATCTTTCTCCACCGGGCAGGCGAAATCCCGGCTCCACTCCCACCAGGAGCCCGGATAATTACGCAACCGCTCGAACCCTGCGAGGCGCAGGACAAAATAAAGCCATCCCGAACGCACCCCGCCCGTGCAGTAACACACCGTCTCATGCCCCGGATTCAAGCCCTTGAGTTCCAACTGGGCCCGAATAGCGTCCAGGTCTTTCACCGTGGCATCCGCGTTGAGGAACCCGCTCCATGCCACATGCACCGCACCGGGGATATGGCCGGGTCGCGGAATGCCTGACACTTCCTTGCCGAGATATTCTTCCAGGCTTCGCGCATCGACAAGGGTGGTCGTCGGGTGGGGTTTCCGCACGATGCCTTTCAACTCATCTTTCATGATGATCGCCGGGGCCACGGGCGACACGGTAAAGTTGCCGGGCGTTGGCCTGACCGCGCCATGCTCGAACGGCCGGCGCTCGTGGATCCACTTGACCCATCCGCCGTCCAACACCCTGAGATTCTTGTGGCCCAGGTATTCCAACATCCAAAACATGCGGCCTTCATCGCCCCAGTTATCGAATGGATTGGAATAGATGACGACCTCGCTGTCCCGGTTGATGCCGAGCGATTGCACCCGTTGCTCAATCCGTTTCAGGTCCGGATCGAGCAATCCTTTGGCGATCGCCTCGGGATCGCTATATTCGTGCCAGGTAGAATGGACAGCGCCGGGAATATGGCCGCCGAACTCGTACGTGGACCGTCCCCGCACATCGAGGACTACCAGGCCCGGCTGCCCTAAGCGTGTTTGAAGCGTCTCGCAATCGATGAGTAGTGGATGTTGCATGGATTCCTCGATCTCGGTCGGTGAATACTTACCCTTGTGGAACTGATGGATTCGCACAGGCCATCGACGGCGGTTCAGGCAACGGATCGGCAAAAGCCGCCGCCAACTCTTCGTTCAGCGGCACCTCGCGCTCATACACCGTAAAGGCATATGGATCATCCGCCATGAGGCCGTATTTCTTCTTCAACATGTCATGCTGGCCGTCGGTCAGAATGTGGTACCGAACACGGGCCTTCAACGTCAACCCCTTGGATGTCTCCGGCATCCGGTAGGCGAATTGATAGTCCCGGCTCGCCAGCGGCAACAAGCGGTTATCGTACAACTCCACAATGGCCGGTTGCCACATAATCCAGCGGCCCATGGTATGACTTTTTTCGGCCAGAACCTGCTGATTGGCATCTTTTACCGTAAACTCGACGGTGAAGTGCCGGTCCGGGTCACCGGTGGGGAGTTTATGTCCCGCCCCGGCATTTGTCAGAGTGAGGGCCACCGTCACCTGCTCGCCCGGCTTGGGCCTGGGGGGATTGACCTTCACCTGAATCGCTGCCGCCCGCTTCACCATGTCGGGATCATGGCCTCCTCGCCAGAGATGCCGGCGCCCTCGCCTGATGGGGCTGTTCTCCGCCACCGGGCGATCCACCTCCGGCATATGGCAGCTTTGGCAGATAAACCCCCGCTCTTGCATGAAATATTTGCCTTCATACTCGGCATAGGTGCCGCAAGGTCCCACATTGTAGAACTGCGCGGGGCCTGAAACGACATTGTGGCAGCGCGAGCAAAACTGCGCGGTGCGGAATGTGGGATCGAATTGTGTCGGATGGGGCGCGGCCGAATCATCAAAGGGGCCGAGGATAACCCCGTCGCGTACATGGCAGGCCGCACACGTGATCGACTCCTTTTGCAGCGCCGCATCGAAATGGGGATTCGGTTCCTGCGTGGCCTTTTCCACACGCCCTCGCGGGATATCCTTCACGAGTGTCGGCTGCTGGTTCTCCAGCGGCGTATGGCAGTTCAAACAGACCCAGATGTGCTTGTCCTTTTTCCAATACGCCTGAAAAAACGGGTCCTCATAGGCATGCGCATGGATGCTCGTCTTCCACTCCTCATAAATCTCCCGGTGGCATTGCCCGCAGGATTCGGCCTTCAAACTGGTCAATCCTTCGGGGATCTTCTGGAACGGAATCGCATGCGCATACTCGGACCGGAGCCCGAAAATGACGACCGGTTTCACTTCCGTGTAATAGAGGTAGACCGCTCCCGAGATGACCGCGAGGCCGAGCAAGAGCTTCAACCACCATGTCATGACGCCACCAGCGCTCGAATGTGCCGCTCCACCGAAGCCGCCAAGGCCGTCAGGTTATAGCCGCCCTCGAGGGAGGACAGCAGTTTGCCGCGGCAGTGCTGCCTGGCGATACCGGACACAATCGAGGTCAACTCGGCATATCCTTCTTCCGTGAGGCCCATGCTGGCCAGAGGGTCATCCCGGTGTGCATCGAAGCCGGCGGAAATGATGACCAACTCTGGCTTGAACGCATCCGCGGCGGGAACCAGCACTTTCTGAAACACCGCCCGGTACTCGTCGTCGCCCTCCCCCGCTTCCATCGGCACGTTGATGGTGAAGCTTTCCCCCGCGCCGGTGCCGGATTCTGTCGCGCGACCGGTGCCCGGGTAATGGGGATACTGATGCGTGCTGAAAAATAGGATAGACGGGTCAGCCTCAAAACTGTGCTGCGTGCCGTTCCCGTGGTGAACATCCCAATCGACGATCAGCACCCGCTGCAGCCCGTGGCGTTTCTGCGCGTAGCGCGCCGCAATGGCGACGTTATTGAAGAGACAAAAGCCCATGGCCCGCCCCGCCTCGGCATGGTGGCCCGGGGGGCGCACGGCGCAAAAGACATGCTGCACCTGACCGACCATGATGGCATCCACCCCGGCCAAGACCCCGCCGGCGGCCAGGTAAGCAGCAGTCAACGATCCCGGAGACATGGAAGTATCGGCATCCAGGGAGACCCGGCCGCTGCTGGGCGCTTCCCGATTGAGATGCTCGACATACTCTGGTCGATGAACCAACGTGATCCATTCATCCTCGGCTGTTCTCGGCGCAATCCGCGTGAGTTCAGCGGCCAACCCGCTTTGCTCCAATCGCTGCATGATCGCGCGAAGCCGGTTGGGCGACTCCGGATGTCCGGCGCCCATATCGTGGTCGAGATAACGAGGATCGTAAACGAGGCCGGTTGTTCCCATGCTGTACTCGTAACGAGGAGGCCGTCAGCTCCATTGCCGACGACAGATCATTTGACCTTAACACGCGTCAAACTGCGTAGACAACGCGCAGAGAACGCTGCTATCGTCGTCTCAAGGGAGGACACGATGCCGAATCCGAAAATCGAACCGTTGAAACGAGTCTTAGCCATGGAGCCGGACGATGATGTCGCCTGGTTCGGGCTGGGAAAAGCTTATATGGAAGATGCCAACTTCGAGGAAGCGGCCAAGGCCTTGAGGCAGTGCATTACCGTGAAACCGACCTATTCCGCCGCATACTACGCGCTGGCGCAGTCGCTGTTGAAACTGAACCGTGTGGATGAATGCCGCCAGGTGTCGGACCAGGGGATCGACGTGTCGACCAAGAACGGAGACGCGATGGTCACCAAGAATCTCGAAGCGTTGAAGAGCAGCCTCCCGGCCTGACGCCGCCTGCCCAGGCGCTTCACGAGAGACGTTTCGCGAACGACAGGCTTCGCCCAGGCGACGCCTACGCCGAGGCCGCGCCGGTTTCATCGTCATCTCCGGCATTGGCCTCTGCCTCGCGCTGCTCGGCTAACGTGGTCGCCACGTCATCCAACCACCGACCGGCCCCATCCAGCACTTCGCGTACCAACGGCTCCGGATGGCCGGTCCGTTTCATCGTCCACTGGCAGAGATAGCCCATCAGATCTTCCCGTTCGAACCGCCGGGTCGATTGTGTCGATAATTGCGACAGCTCCGATAGGCCGGTCCGGAGAATCTCCGCGACCGTGTCCCGGCCGTAGGAGGTCGCCGCCGTCACATATTGAATGGCCCGGTTGATCTCTTGTTCGGTCATGTCCCCGCTCCCCACCATGGGCGGATTGTAACATTCAAGCCGGACCTGTCAACGGTGCGTTGCCCGCAAACGTCTGCCCTCAAAGAATCTACACGCCTGAAGCTGGCGAGGATGGTATGATTCCGGCTATCACTCATTTTGTAGGAGCCCCGATTATGGCCGTTTCCCGCAAGACTGCGTCTGCCGCCTCAGCCCGTCGTTCCACAACATCCCGCGAGTTTGCCGATCGGTGGGAACTGGCCGACCTTGTCGCCGATCCCGCGAAACAATTCGATCGCTATCTGAAAGACCTGACGGCCAAAGTGACGCGCTTCGAAGCGGCACGCCCAGACCTCTCCCCAACCATGTCCGAAGAGCACTTCTTGAATCTCCTGGCCCTGTTGGAACAGATCGCCCGGGATTCCGGCCGGCTGGGAGCCTACTCCTATCTCTGGTTTTCCGAAGATACCAAGCAGCTGCAGGCCCGCTCGTTCAAGACCAAAGTGGAAGAGCACCTCACTAGCCTCCAGAATCGCCTGTTGTTTTTCGATCTGTGGTGGCAAAGCGTGGATGAGAAGAATGCGGAACGCTTAATGGCCAACAGCGGGGACTTCCGGTATCACCTGGAAACCATCCGCCGCTTCAAGCCGCATACCCTCTCGGAGCCGGAAGAGAAAATCGTCAACATCAAGAACATCACCGGACAAAGCGCCGTGCATCAGCTCTACGATGTAGTCACCAACGGCTTCACTTTCACGCTGCGCGTCGAGGGGAAGAATAAGACCATGAACCGCGAAGCGTTGACGGCCTATTTGAGAAGCCCGAAAGCCGCAATGCGGGAAGCCGCCTACCGGGAAATGTATCGCGTGTACGAATCCCAGCAGGATCTGCTCGGAGAGATCTACAAGACGTTGATCAATGACTGGAAGGCGGAAAACCTGCAGCTCCGCCATTTCAAGACGCCGCTAGCCTCCCGCAACCTCAGCAACGATATTCCCGATTCCGCGGTGGAAGCGCTCCTGGCCGTCTGTATGAAAAACGCCCCCATCTTCCAGCGCTACTTTAAACTCAAGGCGAAGCTGTGCAAGATCAGCACAATGAACCGCTACCATATCTACGCGCCGCACCGGGCCGAGCAGAAGACGTACCGGTACCCGGATGCGGTCCGGATGGTGCTAGACGCCTATTACGGATTCTCGCCGCGTTTGGCTGAACTCGCACAACGGGTCTTCGCCGATCGGCACATCGATGCGCGCACGAAGGCGGGAAAGATGGGCGGTGCCTACTGCTACAGCGTGACGCCCAACGTCACGCCCTATGTGATGCTGAATTTCACCGGCGAGGCGCGCGACATCGCCACCATGGCTCACGAATTAGGCCATGCCGTGCACGCCATGATGGCGGAGCAGCACAATGTCTTTACCTTCCACTCGACGTTGCCGCTTGCGGAGACGGCCTCCGTGTTCGGCGAGCGGATTCTCTCCGATGCCTTGATGGCTTCGGAGTCGAGCAGGTCGGTGAAGCAGAGCCTGCTCGTCAATCAGTTGGACGACATCTACGCCACGGTCATGCGCCAGGCGTACTTTGTCGCCTTCGAACGGACGGCCCACGACATGGTCGCCCAGGGCGCCACGACGAATGATCTGGCGGGCACTTATATGACTCTGCTCAGGCAGCAGTTCGGGAAATCGTTGCGCGTGCCGCAGGAGTTCCAATGGGAATGGCTCACCATCCCGCATCTGTATGCCAGCCCCTTCTACTGTTATGCCTACAGCTTCGGCAACCTGCTCGTGCTGGCGCTCTATCGCATGTACCAGGAACAGGGGAGCTCGTTCGTGCCGAAATATCTGGACCTCCTCGCGGCAGGCGGGTCGAAGGCCCCGCAGGCCATCCTGGCCCAGGTGGGTGTGGACATGAACTCCCAGGCGTTTTGGCAATCCGGCTTCGATGCGATTTCAGGAATGGTCGATCAACTGGAAGAGACGATGAGATGAGCGAAAGGCGGGACCGCCAGGTCTGACAGAGGACGGTTCGGGATCACATCGGAGAGACCGCCGCCGCAAACGGTCGGCACGGGGAATCAAATACGTTCGGAAGATTTGTCCATCTCGACCGGATGCCCCAGAATCTCTCGTTCCGCCTCCAGCCAGTCACGGAGGTGGTAGCCATCCAGGCAGCCTCGTTGTTCATACAGCTCATGTGCCCTGGCGGCGATCCGTACTTGAATATCCTGCGCCGGCCCCGGCCGCCTCTCCGTCACAGATGGCCTAGCGGTCTTCTTCGCCGGGCGTGTGGCAGCGTTTTTCGGCACGGTCTTCTTTTTCATCCCCGGTTCCCTCATGGTCTGTCTCCAAACGGTGCGCCCGACATTTCGTGGGGCCACTCGTGTGTACTACCTGTTCGCACCATAACATATTCAGCACGGTTCCTGTACCGAAGGACTACCTTGCCTTCCCGGCTGAGCCGATCCACGGTGAGGAACAGTTGGTTCGCTGTGAACGCTGGCACATGGCGGAATAATTCCTCCATCGAACAAATCCGGCAACGCTGCAAATATGTCCACACTGCGGAATCCACATCGTATGCGTCATGCTGGAAGCTTCTATCATTCATCGTCGTCCCTCCTCCCCTCGCATCGTTCAGATTCCCCACAGGCCAGGCCGGCCCTCACGTGGCCTATCGGGTGAGCATTCTCAGCATCCAGGCCGGCGCTATGGCATGTCACCAGCCCGTTGTTCGATTTGGTCCGCCGCCACCCGCAGCTGCCGCGCGAGGGCCCGCCGCTGCTGGATCAACCGCGCATCCGTCGGCACCGGGTGCTGGAGCAACATTTCAGCCTCCACCTCATGGTGCGCTGCGAATGTCCGCAGCTCTTGCGCGTCTTCACGCCATTGAAGCCGGCTTTCGGATGGCCCTCGCGCGGTCCCTGCCCCCGAGACATCGGATACGGCAGGAGACGGCTCTCGAGCCGACATGGCCGCACATCCGGCGAGTCCACTCACGACAAGAATGGCACATGCGTGTGACAGCAGAGCGTTCATGATGAGCCTCCTCTTTCCCGTCGGTCCCTCGAGTCGCGGCACGATTGACCGAAGCAAGATATGATCCTGCCGGTCGAGGGCAAGAGAGGAGCGGACAAACCGCGTGCCCTCCTCTCAGATCGGTGTGGAGGAATGCGCGCATAACGGAGCACAACCAGCGTCACGCGGATCCGCACCGTTCGGCCTGTGCGGAATCGCGCCGTCTAGCGCTCGGATTGGTGGAGTGACTATGGGAATCAACGCATTGGGATGCGGCAGGCATACCAGGTCACCAGCGCGCCAGGGCAACCACGCGTCATTGAATGAATGGAAGTGAGATTTATGACGCCTTGGAAATGAGTCGCTCCGGCGTCTGATCGCTGTGAGGCCATGAGACCGATTTATGCAAGGCCTGCAATAACACCTGCGGAGAAAACGGTTTCGGGACCAGGATGCGCGCGCCTTGCTGTTTCAGGGATGCCGGGAGTTCACGCAACTCCGCCGAGAGCAAGACGACCGGAATGTCCGGCCACATGAGGCGACTGAGCAGGAGAAATTGTTCCCCGTCCAACCGGGGCATGTGGAAATCAGAAATGACGGCGTCGAAGCGTCGCTTCTTCATTTCGCCCAACGCCTCGACGCCATCGACCGCCGCATGGACGATATATCCGGCTTGCTCCAGCACGATCGCCACCAACCGTCGCACACTTTCTTCGTCGTCGGCGATCAGCACACGCTTCCCATAGCCCTCCATGGCGCCTCCTTCATTCTTGTCCATCGCAACAGTCCCCATCCGCCATCCCTGCCGCACCCGTCACGGACAGCCGTGTCATTTCCTTTGCTGTCCGCGGATCTCCTCGCTCCACACCCCCCTGCGCTGCGGCCCTGGCCTAGTGCGGCGCCCCAGACGTCCGGAGAGGCCGCGAGCCAGACGAATTAACGCATCTTCCAGATTGCCGCAATTGAGACAGCGGAGGACGGGCACCCAGGTGTGGCTCACCCCTTCACTCGGATTGAACAGCATCTCGTCTACCATCAAGCCTTGACATCGACTGCATGCCATCCGTGGCCTCCTTCGATTGGTCACCGCGTCTCAATGCGATTCAGCAGGCTGTTGAAAAAGGACCGACGACGTTGTTCTCGCGTCGCTCAAACGCTCACCGTACGACTCAGGGCACGGTGAGCGTCCTCGCTCACTACGGACGCGCTGGACAGCCGTTTTGCCCCTGCTGCAGGCCTTATGGTTATCGTCATATCCCTACGTACGACCTGTGAGTGTGAAGAGTCTCATTCGCTCGTCACCGGTCTATTAGCGTCCCCGCCCCATCAGGTCCTGGTCTGCACGCATCAGACTTTCCGGAGTCGGCTTCGTTCCGCGGTCCTGATCGGGGTTGATCAGAATCGGCACACGCAGGTTATCGGGCAACAACACCATTTTGGCATTCGGGCTGTCATACAACTTGTAGCGGAGATACTCCGGGGTCAATGTCTTGGTGATCGTCTCCTGCGCCTTGGCCTGGCCGAGCGCCCGGATCTTCAGCCCCTCGGCTTCGCCTTCCGAGCGAATCCTGACGGCATCGCCCTCGCCACGCGCCAACCGTCGCATGATCTCCGCGTTTTTTTCCGCAATGGTGAGTTCGAACTCCTTTTGCTCTTTTTCCTGCTCCTTGGACTGTTTACGCTCGACCGCCTCCAGAACAATCCTGGCCAATTCGATGTCGGCCAACGCGACACTGTGCACATCCAAATGGCGGCCTTTCAGTTTTTCCACCACCACCGCCTGCACCTTGCTGGCGATTTCAGCGCTCTTTTCTGGAACGACCACCATCGGATAGTTCGACACGACGCTCCGCACCGCCGCGAGCAGCTCCGGTCGGACGACCCTCGGATAAAAGTCCGCTCCGATCTCCTGCGCAAGGAAATACACTTCCTCTGCGATCGGACGCATGATGATGGCTGTCTTCAACTTGACCAGGAGATCGTCGGAGCTCAACGCATCGACCATCTCCGTATAACTTTGCAACCGCACGTCATAGACATAAATGTCGTTCCACGGCGCCCGCCAATAAAAGCCCGACTTCAACGTCTCGGTCGTCAGGCCTTCCGTCAGCGGATACCACCGGAGACCCCGCTGTCCCGGACTCACAGTCGTCCCGCAACCCTGCAGACCGCACAGCATCACGATGACCACACAGATCGTCGCAGATCGCCACATGGTCTCCCCCTTTCCTGCCCGAAGTCGTACTCACGGGACTGTCGGGCGGACTGCCTGCGAGAGCCGTCCGTCACGAGCCACCCCCTGATGTCGCTCCGCCGTCCGTTCCTGTTCGTCAGCCGCATCTGCATATGACTGGGCCAACAAGCGCGCGCCCTTCACCCAATCTGAATCCTGACCGAACAAGCGCTCATACACCACCGCACGATGCTGCTGATCGTGGGCCATTTGCCTCAGCCTCGCGGCTTCGTGGGCATGAAATGCCGCAATTTTTCCCTGGTCTTGCCTCGGATCATTGGTCCTCAGGTCGAGTTCGGTCACGCGAGTTCCACAGCCGGACAACATGCAGAGTTCAACGAGTACCACCCATCCGATCACACCCCGCCACGATGATCGCATGATCCCTCCTCGGGGCTACCCCCCTCCTGGCGACAGCGACGACCGCTCATGTCCACGCCGCCATACCACTTCATAGTCCGCAGGGAGAGGCAACAGTTCGACATGGTGTTGACCGCGAAGCCGGTTCAGCGCCGTAAAGAGCGATTGCCAGGTATACAACGGAAACGAGTCCGCCAACGTGAGAAATGTCACTCGCCGCTGATGCTGCAACAAGACCAGGATCTGATTATCAAGCACGTCCTCGACCGCTGACGTAGACTGGGGTCCCATCACGCACCTCCTCCTCCTCAAGAAGCGGATCCTTTATTCCTTCTGAGTCACGATCCACGATGTCCAGGCGTTGCAATATATGGTCCCGCCATAAGTACTCCATGACATCGATAGTCTCAGCGTGCAGCAAGGCTCTGCAACGGTCATTATTGAGTCACGGATGACACGCCATATCATTTCGCACTGCGCACCTTGTGCAAAACCGCTCAAACTCCGCAGCGATGCCACTTGTGCGGACAAAAGAATTGCAGAGTTGGATGTCACACTCGCCTTGGCATTCCGCTTGCTCACTCCATGCGTCGGAATCGAGAGGCGATTCGCCGGAACGACAGCGTGTCGCTCCCCCTCTTCCATTCTCCGAGTCGACGGCGCCATAGCGAAAGGAGTCATCATGACCACTGCAGGCATTCCATCCGAGGGCTTCAACACCGTCGGGCAAATCGTGGGTACGAATCCGGTACGCCTCCATTCCAAACAGGACGGCATGGCTGTGACGATCGAGTTGCTGTCGGCGCACATCTCCGGCGCGCCGGTGGTCGATCAGGACGGCGCCTATATCGGCTTTATCAGCGAGGTCGATATCCTCAAGGCACTCGCGGCAGGACAAGACTTGACTGCACTCACCGCCGAACAGCTTATGGTGCACAACCCCATTGCCGTCCACCGATCCACGCCCATTGCGGAAGCAATCAAAATTATGGCAGACAAGCATCTCCTGAATCTCCCTGTCGAGGAAGACGGAACGGTGACCTATTCGGTCACGAGACACGATCTGCTACGGGCCTCCATCGGGCTTGCCGTAGCCATTGAAGACTAGCCGCAGAGGTCCGGGCGGGATCCGGAATCGCCGTGGTTCGAATCAAACGCATCTATACCGAGGCCAGTTCGCAAGACGGGCTTCGAATTTTGGTCGACCGGATATGGCCGCGGGGTTGTACGAAAGCGCGGGCCCGGCTCGATGGGTGGCAGAAGGAATTGGCACCCAGCACCGCACTTCGCACATGGTTCGGTCATGATCCACGGAAATGGAATGAGTTCCGCTCGCGCTACCTCGCCGAATTAGCACAACCGGACCAACGAAAGGCTCTCGAGGAACTCGCCCACGTTGCGCGATCGCAGACGCTCACGCTGTTGTTCGGCGCGTCAGATGAGAAACACAATCAGGCGGTGGTATTGAAGGAGCTGCTAGACCGTGAGGAGAGAAAATGACTCTATGGGGCAGTCGACCATGAGAACATGTTCACACACATCTGGCTGATACAGAGGTTCGCTCAAATCGAAAAGCGGATCAACCTTAGTGACCTTAGCTGGCAAGCCCCCAGGTGCTCCACAACGCGACGGCCGCGACGGCCAACATCACCCAGGCCAACTCCCGATCCCCGACTTTCTTGATGATCTTCACCATGGCTTCATTCCTTTCTCTGTTCTGATCACGCTCACGTGATACCAGCCACTAAAGCAAGGCATATGCCACCAGGGCACAAACAGAATTCACGGTTTTTTGCCGATTCGAGACCGAAACATGAGCGGATTCGCACAGGTCGCACTGTGCGGTTACGATGGGCCGGAATTTCAGGCTGGATAACTGCGAAGGGAACCAGGAGAAAGATGACGACTGCTCACAAAGGAATACGCGCGGGTCGTTCCAGGTAGGATTTCTTCGGGAGGCCGACAGCTCTGGTGAGGTAGATGCAGACCATTACGCCCAGGCTCTCCAGAAACAGCAGCTGCCATCTGGCCCGATGAAGCCATGATTCATAGGTGAGGGACGCCGAAGGAATTTCTCGCTCAATCCGCATCTCGAAATCGCCGATGGCCTTTTCAATAGTCAAAAACAACGCTCGACCGCTGCCTCCTCGCACATAGAACCTGACCTGCTCCTGCTTATCTGTGCCGACCGCGGCGATCAGCGCTTTCTTGCTTTCAATGAATTCCCTCAGACGCGCGAACAGCACGCCTCTTCCGGCCTGCAGGCCCGGCACAGCAGCGGTGAGCTCGGTCAACGTGGCCATGCCGGCTTCCAGCCGGCGTTCGGCCTGATTAATCGGTTCAAGAAACGATGGCTGTTCCGTAAGGAGATAGCCGCGAAAATTCGTTTCCACATCCATGACCAGTCGTTGCAGGCGTAACACCTCCGTGAGAATGGTCGAACGATGGAGTTGCCGCTCCTGCTGGATGCGCCATTGCTCAAACAGCCAGACATGTCCGAGAAACGAAACTGCCAACGCCGCTGTGGCGACGAAAACAAGTCCAATAAACCGGCCACGTATGTCCATGAATCGGTGCGAGTCCTTCTGCCCTGGGGAGGAGTGACCGGTAGAATACATAGCAAGGGTGGAAGGAGCATCGGGCTCTCCCCCCACCCGCCTGCGATGGCCTTACAGCCAGTTCACGCGCTCGGCCGGCCGAATGTAAATCGGCTCTTCGACCTGGATCCGCGCCACTTCCTTGCCCGACTTGTTGAAGCCCAACACGGTATCGTTGTACATGTCGAACCGCTTCCC
>WBZN01000122.1_pt1 | contig 112686 bp, 105 predicted proteins | sample 5204281 | NCBI WGS metagenome assembly WBZN01 (sample SAMN12344347, study PRJNA552823) | activated sludge metagenome | biome: Activated sludge suspended growth; feature: Nitrification reactor; material: Wastewater; isolation source: activated sludge from nitrification reactor of wastewater... | reverse complement strand
GTGCCTGTGAAGATTGAACCCTTCCACCTGGGCACTTTGATGCCGTCGGCCCGGTAGGGTCCACTTCCTTCACAACTCACCTCGTCACTTCACTCCTGAAGTGGGAGGCGTCCATACCATTTCTCCTTGTTCTTCATCGAAGCGGGAGCGAGGCGATTGTAGCAGTGACTTCCTGAATTTCCGCAGCAGGAGGAGCGGACCCCGCCGGCCTCAGATCATCGGCAGGGACACCCGGAACACGACCCCCGTGGCGTCGGGCCGGTTGCCGACGCTGGCCTGGCCATGATGGAACTGGGCGATCAGCCGCACGATGTACAGGCCCAGGCCGAAATGCGGTCGTGCATCGCTTCCATTTCGCAGCTCGAAAAGCGACTCGAACAGCCGCCCCAGCATCTCCGCCGGGATCACCGGGCCATCATTGTCCACCTCGATCACGAAACTCGCCGCCTCGCGGCTCAGGCGGATGTTCACGATGCCCTCGGCCGGCGTGAAATCCACGGCGTTGTCCACCAGCTTGTCGAGCATCTGCACGATGAGCTCGGGCGCGCCGCGCCAGTGCAGTGCCTGCTCGGGCAGTGATACCTCGAAGCGTGTCCGGGGGAAGGCATCGCGATAGCCGGCGGTGGCCGATGCCACCAGCTCCTTCAGGTCGAAGTTCACGCGCTCGGCCTGGCGGATGCTTTCCTCGACCCGCGCCGCGGCGCCCAGGGCGCCGAGGATGGACTGCAGCCGCTCGGCACCGCCCCGCGCACGATCGAGATAGACCCGCTGTGCCTCGTTCACGCCCTCGAGCTCGAGGTTGTCCAGCGAGGATTTCACGATGGACAACGGAGTGCGCAGCTCGTGCGAGAGCTTGCCGCCCAGCGTGCGCAGGTACTGCGTGTGCTCGGCGAGGCGTGAGAGCATGCGCGAGAAGCTGCGCGACAGGTCGCCGATCTCATCTCCTGCGCTGCCTTCGGGCATCTGCGTGTCGATGTGGCCGTCGGCGCGCAGCGCCGTGTCGGTGGCCGCGCGCAGCCGCCCGAGCCGCAGGGACAGCCAGGTGGCGAATGCCAGCACGAAGGCCACGGCGACGCCGGTGGCGAGCAGCGTGAGATTGAACAGCCGGCGCAGGGCCTGATCACGCAGCCCCAGGAGCTGCTCGCCGGCCTGTTCGAGCACCACCGCGCCGACGGGAGCACCATGCACCATCACGGGTGCAGCGGCGGCGAGCAGTACCTCGTCATCGCGGCCGACGCGAAACCATCGCGCCAGCGGTCGGCCGCGCAGGGCGGCGGTGACGTGCTCGCCGGCGAGCCGGTCGGCAAAGGTGGGCTTCGGCGGGAGCTGGGCCGCATCGAAGGCACCGAATCGCCGGTACCAGGGAACGGCCGGCAAGTCCTCGTAGCCGGTGCTCGCGGCCTCCGCAGTGCCCACCGTGGCGAGCTTCAGGGCGTTGGTGTCGATGACCGTGGCACGGGTTCCCTCGCGCACGAAGGGCGTCAGCCAGTCGAGCAGGGTTCCGGAGGAGAAGAACAGCCGTCCACCCGTGAGCGAGGCCGCTGCCGCGAGCGTGCCCGCGCGGCGCTCCGGTGACTCCCCATCGATGGCCTCGAGCCACAGCCGCGCGCCCACCATCGACAGGGGCACGCGGAACTCGAGCGCATGTCCGCGCACGCGCTGCAGCCAGAATCCCTGGATGCGCGGCTCGGCCACGAGGGACGCCGAGCCATCCTCGGCGTGAGTCACCAGCTGCGCGGCGATCAGCCCCGGCGCGGGTGTTGCGAAGACGAAATCCTGCAAGGCGCCATCCGGATCCTGCAGGGCAATCTCGATGCGGTCCGCATGGCTGAGGTCGGCGCCGCTGGCCGGGTCCTGGGGTTCGAAGCGGGTATCGTCCACCTCGACGTACAGGTACAGGTATCGGTCGGTGACCCCCGCCTGGAAGCGTGCCTTCATGCCTTGCGCGCCGGGCAGGCTCAAGGGCTCCAGCGGGATGTCCCAGTCGTCGCGATACCCATCGAGCAGCGGTGTCGCGCGCAGCGGCACGGCATAGATGTCCCCCAGCGCGGCATCGAACCGGCCGCTGGCGGCGCTGCTGTGATACAGGCGCTGCGGCTGCGATGACAGCGCATTGGCGATGGTCCCGGCGCTGGCCAGCAACGCCTGTTCCTGGGACGCGCGCAGCACGGTCTGCACCTCGCGCGCGTACTGGCACCCCGCCCACGGCAGCACCAGCATGGTGAGGCAGAGCAGCAGCAGTTGCAGCCGGATGCTCACTCGACCCAGCGGTATCCCATGCCGTAGGCCGTCTGGATGGCATCGAAGGACGCATCCACCGCCTGGAACTTGCGCCGCACGCGCTTGATGTGCGAGGTGATGGTGTTGTCGTCCAGCACCACGTTCGCCGCATCCATGAGCTGCTGTCGGTTCTTCACGTGCCCCGGGTTCTTTGCCAGCGCATGCACGATCCAGAACTCGGTCAGCGACAGGGTCACCGGCTGGTTGCTCCAGCTCGTCTGCATGGTCTCGGTGTCGATGGCCAGCGCGCCACGCCGCAGCACCTGCGCGGCATCCTCGGGACGGCGCAGCGCATCGATGCGGCGGAACAGTGCGGCGACCCGCGCAGCGAGGTGTGGCAGGCTCACATCCTTGGTGAGGAAGTCATCCGCCCCGAGCCGCAGGCCCGACACGGCATCGAGTTCGCTGTCGCGCGCGGTCAGGAAGATGATGGGAACCTCCGCCGACATCGAGCGCAGTTCGCGGCACAGGTCGAAGCCTCCTTCCGCCTCGTCCTGGAGCGAGATGTCGATGATCACGAGGTCGGGCAGGCGCACCTGGAAGGCGGCCATCGCGCCACGGCGGTTGGCGTAGGTCTTCACCTGGTAGCCGAGGCGGGAAAAGGCCGCCGCATAGTTCTCCCGCAGCCCTTCCTCGTCCTCGACGATGGCGATGTTCTTCTTCATGGGGAAATCATAGCCCAAGCACGTGCCTGGGCCGCGTGTGCGGCCGCCCATTGCCAGAATTCATCACAATTGGGCCCGGATCCGCCCCGGGCGCGCCCGATCACTGCCGCGGCCAGGCGTTGAACTGTCCCTCGTGCACACCGGCACGAGGAGAATGCCATGAACGATCGACGTCCCCTGAACACCTGGCTCGAACTGCGCAGCGAGCGTTCACGCAACTGGCTCGCGCTCGCGCTGCTGCTGGCGGCGTGGAACGTCAGCGACAACGATGCGGTACGCAACGGTCAGGCCGGTGGCGAAGCCGGTCGCCACGGCGTGATGACGGCGCGCCTGCTGCGAGGCCAGGGCCGCTGAACGAGGGCTGATCAGCGGCGTCCGCGCGCGCGCAGGTGGGACACCACGACATCCGTGAAGTCGGTGAACAGCCCATCGACCCGCGCGCTCTCGAACAGCGCATCCAGCACCGCGGGGGAATCCGGTGCGTGCCGGGGCAGGCTGTCGATGCGATGCGTGTAGGGGTGTACGGCGAGCCCATGCCGGTGCGCGATCCCGGCCAGCGGCGACACGACGGGCGCTGCATCCGCATCCCACTCGACCACCTGGGTGATCTCGGGCCCGATGCCATCGGCAACCGCGGCGACGGCCGCAATGCCGTCCTCCGTGCGCATCGCATCGTAGTCCGTGGTGGACTCCTTCCAGGCGTTCTCGCCGATGAGCTGGATGAAGGCCAGCTCGCTGCCGAGCTCGCGGCGCGCGCGTTGCAGCTCCAGCGCATCGAAGCACTGGAAGTAGGCCCTGTCCGCCCGGCTGCGATAGCCATGGTTCCCGAGCATCTCGAGCACGATGCGGGTGATGTCCAGGCCCTGCTCGCGATGCCAGGCCGGGTACTTGACCTCGGTGTACAGGCCGACGTTGCGCTTCAGGCTGTGGTTCAGTCCCTGCACGAAGGCGATCTCCTCCTGCAGCGTGACGATCGCGAAGTTCGCGGCGCTGTCGGCCGGGAAGCGCCGGTCGAAGACCGCCCCATCCTCGCCGTGCACGCGCTCGTGGCGCCTCAAGGTCCTGATCTCGGCCAGCGTGAAGTCGATGGCGTAGAAATGCCGGTCGGGCCGCGCGCGCCCCGCAAAGCGCTGTGCGACGTCGGTGACATCCTCGAGGAAGATGTCGTGCGTGACGATGGGAACGCCATCGCGGGTCAGCACGATGTCCTGCTCGACGTAATCGGCGCCGAGTCCGATGGCCAGGGCCTTGGCCTCGAGGGTATGCTCGGGCAGGTAACCGCAGGCGCCGCGATGGGCGATGACGATGGGCTTGGGCGAGCTCATGGCCGCACTCATTTCCCCGCGGGCCGCGGCCGCGACAGTTCATCATCGATGATGCGCGACAGGTCTTCGGCCGAGGCCGCCCCGTTCACGAATCTTCCGTCGATGAAGCTGGCCGGTGTGCCGTTCAATCCGAGCTGCTGCGCAGCGGCGACATCGGCGGCCACGGCGCCCTGCGCCTGACCACCATCGAGGCAAGCATCGAAGGCGGCAGTATCGAGGCCGATGCGCCCGGCCTTCTGCTTCAGGCCCGGCACATCCAGCGAGGATTGCTCCGCGAACAGCAGGTCGTGCATCTCCCAGAACTTGCCCTGCCGCTCCGCGCACACGGCCGCCTCGGCGGCCTTCTGCGCGAAGGGATGGATGGCGGTCAGCGGCAGGTGACGATAGATGAGCCGCAGCTGCGTCGGATACTTTTTCATGATCTCGTGTACGGTCGGCACGAAGCGCCCGCAATAAGGGCACTGGAAATCCGAGAATTCGACCATGGTCACCCGGGCATCGGCAGGGCCGCGCCGCGGCCCTTCAGCCGGCACGTCCTCGCGCAGCGGCGGCAGGAGCGAGACCGCCTTGTACTTCGTGCGAAGGCCATCGAGGTAGCTCCGCTCCACCGTCTCGCGGTTCTGCTTCTCCAGGTACTGCCGGATGGCGCCGTTGACCTGCTCGAACGGCTGCTCGATGCGGCCGCGGTTCGAATCGTAGAAGCTGTGCACCTGGGCATCGCTGACCGGCGCCGGCTTGAGGGCCGCCTTCAGAGCCTCGGGCGTGGACTTGCGTGCCTGGGCCTCGAGCCCCAGCACGCGTTCGTCGAGCATCGTCGACAGCCCGCCTTCGAGCAGGGCCTGGTGTTCCCGCTTGGCGTTGACCTCCAGGCGGTGGCGATCCCGCTCGAGTTCTTTTTCCTGCTCGGCGGATTGCGCCGCGGTGCGCTCGCCCAGCGCCTGCCGGGTGATGACGGTCGAGCCGATGGACGCCACCGGTGCATCATCATCGGCCCGCGCAGCCAGGGCGAGCGGCAGTGTTGCCGCCAGGAGAGCCGCGAGGCGCGGCAATGAATGTTTCATGGTGAGCGGTACGCCGTTGCGGGGAAAGCCCCCCGCAACGGATTCTACCGCTCCGAAGTTCAGAACGCCGAGATCCCCGTCAGCTCCCGTCCGATGCTGAGCTGGTGCACGGACTCCGTGCCCTCGTAGGTGATCACGCTCTCGAGGTTCAGCATGTGGCGCACCGGCACGTACTCGGCGCTGATGCCCGCGCCGCCGAGCATGTCGCGGCAGTCGCGCGCGATGTCGATGGCCATGCGGCAGTTGTTCCATTTGGCGAGCGAGACCTGCGAGGGGACCATCCTGCCCTGGTCCTTCAACCGGCCGAGCTGCAGGCACAGGAGCTGTGCGGTGGTGATGCGACGGGCCATTTCCGCGAGCCGCGCCTGGACGAGTTGTGTGGCGGCCAGCGGCTTGCCGAACAGCACGCGGGTCTGGGTGTAGTCGAGCAGTTGTGCAAGGCAGGCTTGCGCCGCGCCGATCACGCCCCAGGCGATGCCGTAGCGCGCCTGGGTCAGGCAGCTCAAGGGTCCCTTGAGGCCGACGACGCCGGGCAGCACGTTCTCCTCCGGCACCACCACGTTGTCGAAGAACAGCGCGGAGGTCACCGAGGCGCGCAGCGAGAACTTGTTGTGGATTTCCGGCGCGGTGAACCCCGGCGTGCCCTTGTCGATGATGAAGCCGCGCACGCCGTCCTCGGTCATCGCCCAGCACACGCACAGGTCGGCGATGGCGCCATTGGTGATCCACATCTTCGAGCCGTTGATCACCCAGTCCTTGCCGCGGCGCTTGGCGTGGGTCTTCATGTTGCCCGGGTCCGAGCCGCCGTGCGGCTCGGTGAGGCCGAAGCAGCCGATGAGCTTGCCCGCGGCCATGCCCGGCAGGTACTTCTGCTTCTGCGCTTCACTCCCGAAGGTGTAGATGGGGTACATGCACAGGCTCGACTGCACCGAGACGAAGCTGCGGATGCCTGAGTCGCCCCGCTCGAGCTCCTGGCAGATGAGGCCGTAGGAGATGCCATTCATGCCCGCGCAGCCGTAGCCCTGGAGCGAACTTCCGAAAAGGCCGAGGCCGGCGAGTTCCGGGATCAGCTCCCTGGGGAAGCGATGCTGCTCGAAGGCCTCGCGCATCAGCGGGATGACCTTCTCGTCCACCAGCCGGCCGACCGAGTCCTGCACCATCTGTTCGTCCTCGGAGAGCATCGAACGAACATCGAACAGATCCATCGGGTTGAGGCGAGCGACGGATTTCTTGGCGGGTTTGACCCCGGTAGGATGGGCGGCCACGTGATATCTCCTTCTTGTCCGGCCCGCCATCCTAGCGGATATCGGGGCGCGTCTGAAGTATTCCTTCAACCTTAAACCATTTCCGCCCGGCGGCCCCTTGCGATGACCCCTATCCCATGGGCAGGTACCCGCTGCCGGGCCGGCAGACGTGCGTCACGAAATCGCGCCGAGTCGGAAAATGCCGACAGTCTCGAGGGGTCGAAGCGGCGCGGAGCTCGGGTATAGTCGCGGCCGAATCCATTCGAGAGCAGGAGATCTTCCAGCATGATGAACAATCGATCCGGTCGACTGATCCTGGCGGCGCTGGCCTGCGGTGCGACGCTGAGCGCGTCGGGCTGCTACATGGAAAATGCCTACACCGGCGAGCGACAGGTCAGTACCACCGCCAAGGGCGCCGGCATCGGCGCAGCCGTGGGCGCCGTGGTGGGTCTGCTGACGGGCGGGGATGCCGCCGCACACCGCAAGAACGCGCTGATCGGCGCCGGCCTCGGTGCACTGGCCGGCGGCGCCGTGGGCAACTACATGGATCGCCAGCAGGCCGAGCTGCGCAACCAGCTCCGCGGCTCCGGCGTGTCGGTGACGCGCATGGGCAATGACATCACGCTGAACATGCCGGGCAACATCACCTTCCAGAGCAACAGCTCCGAGCTCAACGCGAACTTCTACCGCGTGCTCGACTCGGTGAACATCGTGCTGAAGAAGTACGAGAAGACGGTCGTCGAGGTCGCCGGCCATACGGACAACACGGGCTCGGAGCAGCACAACCAGCAGCTCTCGGAGCGGCGTGCGGGCACGGTGGCGCAGTACCTGGAAGCCCATGGCCTGCGCAACGACCGCGTGATCACCGTGGGTGCGGGCGAGACCCGTCCGGTGGCGAGCAATGACACGCCCGACGGCCGTCAGGCCAACCGGCGCGTGGAGCTCACCTTGACGCCGCTCACGCAGCCCGCATCCGGAGCCGCGCCGGGTTAGGCGCCCCCGGGCCAGGCGCCGCCGCTGATCAAGCGCCGGTGGCCGCCGGCACCGCGAGATACCCCCGGAAGCGGGCGCGGCCGCCGCGTTGTGGCGCGCCCGCCAGCCGGTAGCGGGGGAAGCGGGCGACGAACCGGCCGATCGCCACCGCGCCCTCCAGCCTCGCCACGCCCATTCCCGCGCATTGGTGGATGCCGCTGCCGAAGGCCAGGTGCCGGTTGGGCGAGCGGCCGATGTCCAGCCGCTCGGGGTCGGGGAAGATTTCCGGATCCCGGTTCGCCGCACCGATGCACAGCGTCACCGGAGTCTGTCGCCCGAGCGCTTCACCGCCGATGGTTACCTCCTGGGTGGTGATGCGGTTGCCGAGCTGGTTCGAGCTCTCGTAGCGCAGGAATTCCTCCACGGCCGTGCGGATCAGCCCCGGATCCGCGACCAGGCGCTGCCGTTGAGCTTCGTGCTGCGCGAGGCTGACGAGGCCGTTGCCGATGAGGTTGGTGGTGGTCTCGTGTCCGGCGTTGAGCAGGAAGATGCAGTTGTGCACCAGCTCGTGGGGCAGCAGTTCCTCACCGGCCTCGCCGTGCATCAGCCGCGTCAGCAGGTCTTGCTCGGGGTCGAGCTGCTGCGCGCGGCGACGGGCGATCAAGCCATCGAGATACTGCGAGATCTCCAGCACCGCGGCATTGCCGCGCGCCGCTGCCGACGGCGTGAGGGTTGGCTCGAGCGCACCGAGGATGGCAAGTGACCACTCGCGCAAGGGTCCGCGCTCCTCGTGCGGCACGCCCAGCAGGTTGCCGATGACCTCGATCGGGATCGCGGCGGCGAAGTCCTCGATCAGGTCGCCGCCGCCGCGGCGCTCGAGCTGATCGAGCAGCCCGTCCACCCAGGCGGTGAGCTGGGGCTCGATGGCGGCGATCGCCTTCGGGGTGAGGGGCGCCGTGATCAGCCGGCGCACGCGCGTATGCAGCGGCGGATCGTTGAAGACCAGGCTCGTGGTGTGATGCGTGAGCAGGGGCGAGGGCCCGTACTTCGCGCCGAACTCGCGCAGCTTGTCGGAACTGAACAGGCGGGGATTCTTGTAGACGAACTCGACATCGCGGTATCGCGTCAGCAGCACGGAGCCATCGGGCATGCGGCGCACCGGCGAGCGCTCGCGCAACGCCGCGTACCAGGGATAGGGATTCTCGTAGAAGGCCGGCGGAAGCCGGCGCAAATCGAATGCGTCATCGAGCGCGATCACGCCGCCATTCTACGGCGTGATCGCGCGGATGTTTCGAAGGACTCAGGCGGCCATCAAGCCCTTGAGCTTCTTGATGGCGTTCGCTTCGATCTGCCGGACGCGCTCCGCCGAGACGTTGTATTCGGCCGCGAGCTCATGGAGCGTGGCCTTGTCATCGGTCATCCAGCGACGCTTGAGGATGCTGCGGCTGCGCTCATCGAGCTTTTCCAGCGCCATGCCCAGCCGCTCCGCGGAGTCTTCCTCCCATTCCTCGCTCTCCGCCTGTACGGCCGGGTCGGCGTTGCTGGCCGGCAGGTACAGCGCCGGCGAATAGGATTCTTCCTCGTCCGCATCCGGTGCCGGGTCGAAGGACAAGTCCCTGGCCGACAGCCGCTGTTCCATCTCGCGCACGTCGCTGACCTCGACGTTGAGGTCCCGCGCCACGGCCTGGGTCTCCGACTCGGACAGCCAGGCGAGGTTCTTCTTGCGCTTGCGCAGGTTGAAGAACAGCTTGCGCTGGCTCTTGGTGGTGGCCACCTTCACCAGCCGCCAGTTGCGCAGCACGTACTCGTGGATCTCCGCGCGGATCCAGTGGACCGCGAAGGACACGAGCCGTACGCCCACCCGCGGATCGAAGCGCTTCACCGCCTTCATGAGGCCGATGTTCCCTTCCTGCACGAGGTCGCCCATCGGCAGCCCGTAGCCCAGGTATCCCCGGGCGATGTGGACGACGAAGCGCAGATGCGACAGGACCAGGTTGCGTGCGGCGTCGAGATCGCCCTCGCCACGGAAGCGTTCGGCGAGCGCGACCTCGTCCTCCCGGCTCAGCACCGGGATGCGTGAGACCCGTTCCACGTAGGAGTCCAGGCTCCCCATGGGTCCCGCAAAGACCAGATCTGAATGCCTCGCGACCAACGCAGTGCTCATCGCTTACCTCCAGTTCAAATTCATGACTATTCTAGCACTCCGGACCTTGGAGTGCTAATGGGCAGGTCCGGTTCCGTGCTGCAAAAACTTTTCCAGATCAATTGGTTATAGGCTCATGCCCAAACCGTCAACGGCAGCCGCTGTATGGATGATCAGGTGGGGTCAATGCGGCGGATATGGGCCGTGGCGGCAACCCAGGCTCCCAACCAGCCCAGAGCGGCTGCACCCCCGACGACCCCCAGCGCTGATTTCCAAGGCATGCCCATGAGACCGCGGCCGCTTCCATAAGTTGCCGACAGTTCGCGCACCGGGGCATCCAGGAGCCAGAGCAACCCGCAAGCCAGCCCAAGCGCGATCAGTCCGCCACCCAGGCCATAGAGGAGCCCCGAGTACAGGAAGGGACGCCGGGCGAACGCGTTGCTCCCACCGACCAGCTTCATGACCTCGATCTCCTCGCGGCGCGCGGCCACTTCCAGGCGGATGGTCGAGCCCACCACCAGCAGGACGGCGACGCCCAGCACCGTGGCCGTGGCGAGCAGCAACCGGTCGAACAGGCGCAGCCAGGATTGAAGGCGAAGGGCCCAGGCCGCATCCATCTCCACCTGCTCAATGCCGGGAAGCGCCGCCAGCGAGGCACGCAGCGCTTCCAGCGCCGGCGGTGAACTCGCCGCGGCGGCCGGGGAAATCACCAGCACCGCGGGCAGTGGATTGGATCCGAGTTCATCCAGCACGGCGCCGAGACCGGACTGTTCGCGGAACTGGGCGAGGCCTTGCGTTGCGGTGATGAGCTGCACGCCGGCCACCTCGGGCCGCGAGCGGATGCGATCGCGCAGCGCTTGCGCCGCAGGGTCATCGATGCCGGGAGCGAGGTACGCCGACATCTGCACGCTGGATGCCCAGTCGCCGATCAGCGGCTGCGCATTGAGGATGAAGAGCTGCAGGAGCAGGGGCAGCGCCAGGGTGATGCCGAGCACGCCCAGCGTCAGCGCCGTGGCGAAGGGGCGTTGCCACAGCCGCCCGAGCGCGCCCACCAGGGTCTGTGCGTGCCGCTCGACATAGGCCCCCGGGTTCATGCGGCCGCGAGCTGCCCGTGCGCCAGCTCGATGCGGCGCGCGCCGGCCGCCTCGATGAGGTGAGGGTCGTGCGTCGCGATCAGCACGGTGACGCCAACCTCGTTGAAGCGGCGGAACAGCCGCAGGATCTCGAGCGCGAGCTGCGGGTCGAGATTGCCAGTGGGTTCATCGGCGATCAGCAGCGGTGGCTTGCCGACCACGGCCCGCGCGATGCCCACGCGCTGCTGCTCGCCGGCGGACAAGGCGATAGGCAGGTCGCGTTCGCGGCCCAGCAGTCCCACCTGGTCGAGCGCGGCGCGTACGCGCTTGTCGATCTCCCGGCGCGTGAGGCCCGCGATCACCAGTGGCAGCGCGACGTTGTCGAACACCGGCCGGTCGGTGAGCAGCCGGTGATCCTGGAACACCATGCCGAGCTGGCGGCGGAAGGCCGGAATGCGACGGCGGGTCAGGGCGGAAGTCTCTTGACCGCCCACCCACACCTGCCCGCGCGTGGGCCGTTCGATCAACGCGACCAGGCGCAGGATGGTGCTCTTGCCGGCCCCCGAAGGGCCGGTGAGGAAGGCCATCTCGCCGGTGCCGATCTCGAAGCTCAATCCCGCGAGGGCGGGGCGGCCGCCGGAATAGCGCTTGTGGACCTGCTCGAATCGGATCATGCGTCCGCGTCGCCGGTCCTGAGCAGCGCCGTCACGAATTCCTGCGCATTGAACACCCCGAAATCCTCGACTTGCTCGCCCACGCCGACGAAGCGGATCGGGATTTTCAGCTTCTCCGCGATGGCGAGCACCACCCCGCCCTTGGCGGAACCGTCGAGCTTGGTGATCGCGAGGCCCGTGACCTTCAGGTGACGGTTGAACTGCTCGGCCTGGGCGACAGCATTCTGGCCGATGGTGCCATCGAGGATCAGCAGCACTTCGTGCGGCGCATCCGGGTCGATGCGGCTGATGACACGCTTCACCTTCTTGAGCTCCTCCATCAGGTGCGCCTGGGTGTGCAGCCGGCCGGCCGTGTCGGCGATCAGCACATCCACGCCCCGTGCCCGCGCCGCATTGAGGCCGTCGAAGATCACCGCGGCGGGATCCGCGCCGCCATGCTGCGACACGATGGGCACCCCGTTGCGTTCCGCCCAGGTCTCGAGCTGCTCGCGCGCCGCGGCGCGGAAGGTGTCGCCGGCCGCCAGCATCACGGTGAGCCCCTGCGCGAGCAGGCGGTGGGCGAGCTTGCCGATGCTGGTGGTCTTGCCCGCGCCGTTGATGCCGATCACCAGGATCACGAAGGGCTTGCGCTCACCGTCGATCTGCAGTGGCTGCTCCACCGGCTGGAGGATGTCCACCATGGACGCATGGAGCTGCCGGCGCAGCGCCTCGACATCGTCCAGTTCCTTGCGCGCCACCCGGTTGCGCAGGTCATCGAGGATGCGCGTGGTGGCCTCCACGCCCACATCGGCGGTGATCAGGTGGGTCTCGAGTTCTTCGAGTATTTCCGCATCGATCTTGCGCCCCGGCACCAGGTTCGCGAGGTCGTAGGACAGCCAGGAATCCGCCGGATTGAGTTTCGCGCGCAGGCGCTTGAAGAAGCCGCGCACGCCGCCGGCCTGGGAATCATCATTCATGCGCACAGCTTAGCAGCTATGATTCGCGCCAAGCGCACCGCACCGTCGCACCGGACCGGCTGCGGGGCGCAAGGCTTTTCCGGCGAGTTGCGAGTCAGCCGTTGTCGCGTGTCCCACATACCGTTCGAATCATCGCCGGCCGCTGGCGCGGTCGTCGCATCGCCTTTCCCGCGGATCCCGCCATCCGGCCGACACCGGATCGTGTGCGCGAGACGCTGTTCAACTGGTTGCGCGAGGAGGTGGCCGACGCGCGCTGCCTGGACCTGTTTGCCGGCTCCGGAGCACTGGGGCTCGAGGCCTTGTCGCGCGGCGCCCGGCAATGCACCTTCGTGGACGCTTCCGCCGCTGCGGCAGCCGCCATACGCGACAACCTCGAAATCCTGGACGGCGCGGGCGAGGTCATCGAAGCCGATGTCGAGCGGTGGCTTCGCGAGCCCGGTCGTGGCACATCGGGCCTGGGGCCATCGCGCGAATTTGACTTAGTGTTCCTCGACCCGCCGTTCGGGCAGGGCCGGGTACCGCGCGTGCTCGCGCTGCTCGCCGCAGGGAACTGGCTGTCGGCACGGGCGTTCGTCTACGTGGAATCCGAGCGTTCCGCCGGCGAACCCGCCCTGCCGCCCGGATGGTCGCTGTTCCGTTCGAAGTTCGCCGGTGAGGTGGGGTATCATCTGGCCCGCCCGGGGGTTCCCGGCCGGAGCCATTCCCCTTCTACAGAATGACGGCAATGAACAAGCGAACCGCGGTCTACCCTGGAACCTTCGACCCGATCACCAACGGCCACCATGACCTCGTGCGCCGTGCGGCAAGCATCTTCGACCGGCTGGTCGTCGCCATCGCGGCCAACCCCAACAAGGCGCCGATGTTCAGCCTCGAACAGCGCGTGGACATGGCGAGCCGCGTGCTGCGCGACATCAAGAATGTCGAGGTGCGGGGCTACTCGGGGCTGACCGTGGAGTTCGCCCGCCAGAACGGGCTGTCGGTCATCGTGCGCGGCCTGCGCGCCGTGTCCGACTTCGAATTCGAGTTCCAGCTGGCCAACATGAGCCGGCACCTGTCCTCCGAGGTCGAGTCCGTGTTCATGACCCCGCAGGAACAGTACACGTTCATCTCCTCCACGCTGGTGCGGGAGATCGCCGTGCTCGGTGGCAACGTCTCCGAGTTCGTTCACCCGCTGGTCGAGGCCGAGCTCAAGAAGCACCGCAAGCCAGCATGATCGGCGCGACGCGCAGGTGGTCGGCTGCCTGTGGCATCCTCGCCGTCCTGCTGTGGGCTTGCTGGTTGCCCGCGGCGCACGCGGACGATCCGGTCGCCACCGCTGCGCCTGCCGCTGCCACCGCGGCCCCTGATGCCAGGGCCATCGCCCCGCCGGCGCGCCTGCGGGCAGCGGTGCCGCGGCAGGCCGCCATCGCTTCTGCGCATCCTCTGGCGAGCAAAGCCGGCGAGGAGGTCCTCGCGAAGGGCGGCAACGCCTTCGACGCCGCCGTCGCGATATCCGCGGCGCTCGCCGTGGTCGAGCCCTCGAGCTCGGGGCTCGGCGGCGGTGGCTTCTACCTGCTGCATCGCGCGCGCGATGGTTTCGAGACGATGGTGGATGCACGCGAGACCGCGCCGGCGGCAGCGAGCCGCGACATGTATCTGGATGCGAAGGGCGCGCCCGTCGCCGGCGCCTCCACCATCGGACCGCTGGCCGCGGCGATTCCGGGCGAGCCTGCCGGGTTCGAGCATCTCGCGGCGCGCTACGGAAATCTGCCCTTGGCCGTGAGCCTCGCGCCGGCGATCCGGCTGGCGCGTGAAGGCTTCCCGATGAATCCGCGCCTGCAGGGCGGGATCAAGCGCAAGGCGGAGATCTTGCGCCGCTGGCCGCAGACGGCGCGCATCTTCCTCGCGAAGGGCGAGGCGCCCGCGCTGGGTGCGGTGATCCGCCAGCCCGATCTGGCGCTGACGCTCGAGGCCATCGCGAAGCAGGGCGCGAAGGGCTTCTACTCAGGAGCCGTGGCGCGTGAACTGGTGAGATCGGTGCACGCCGGCGGCGGGATATGGACGCTTGCGGACCTGTCATCCTACCGGGTGGCCGAACGCCAGCCGCTGGTGGGCGAGTATCGCGGGGCGCGCATCGTTGCCGCGCCGCCGCCATCTTCCGGCGGCGTGGCGTTGCTGGATGCGCTCAACATCCTCGCGGGCGTCGATCTCGCGCAAGGGCCGCCGGTCACGCGCAAGCACTGGATCATCGAGGCGATGCAGCGTGTGTTCCGCGACCGCGCCATTTACCTCGGCGACCCCGACTTCGTGAAGGTGCCCGTCGAACTGCTGACCAATCCTGCATACGCCGCAGGACAGCGCGCCAGCATGCGCTCCGACAAGGCCATGCCCAGCGACCTGCTGCCGGGCATCGCCGAGAGCGGCGGCGGGCGCGACACCACGCATTTCTCGGTGCTCGATCGCGAGGGCAACCGCGTCGCCGCCACCATCTCGGTGAATCAGTGGCTGGGGTCTGGCTTCGTGGCGGGACGAACCGGCGTGGTGCTGAACAACACCATGGACGACTTTTCGAAGAAGCCCGGCGTGCCGAACGGCTTCGGCTTGATCGGCGCGGACGCCAATGCCATCGCCGGTGGCAAGCGGAGCCTGTCCAGCATGTCACCCACCTTCGTCGAGACACCGCGCGGATTGATGATCATCGGCTCGCCGGGTGGCAGCTTCATCATCAGCCAGGTGCTGGAAGGGACGCTGAACTACCTGGACGGCATGGATGCGGCTGGCATCGTGAAGGCGCCGCGCTATCACCATCAGTTCTCCCCCGATATCGTGGACTACGAGACCGGTGCGTTCACGCCCGATGAACTCAAGGAGCTGCAGGCACGCGGCCATCACCTCGAAGCCTTCGAGCGCGGCTGGGGCAACATGCAGGTGGTGACCTGGGATTACGCCAGCGGCAAGGTCGAGGCGGCTTCCGATCCGCGCGGGATCGGCGAGGGGTTGGTGTACTGAAGTGAGTGGGATGGACGTCGATGCGATGCTGGCGCTCAACCAGGGCGCCCAGGCGGAGACCTCCTCGCTTACGATTGATTCATTGCGCCGCCTGCTCGACATGGCCTTCCATGTCGGACTGTGGGATGAGGGGCGGCTGGGATTCGTCATCGCGCTGGCACAGGACGCGCCCTACGAGAACGCCAACTTCGAGTGGTTCAGGTCGCGCTACCCGCGATTCGTCTACATCGATCGGGTGATCGTCTCTCCGGCGGCACGCGGGCAGGGAGTGGCGGGCAGGCTCTATGACCAGCTCTTCGAGGTGGCGCGACAGTCAGGCCACGAACTCGTCGGCTGCGAGGTCAATGTCGATCCACCGAACCCCATCTCCATGGCGTTCCATGAACGGCACGGGTTCAAGGCTGCTGGCGAAAGGAGGCTGCCATCCGGAAAGACGGTGCGTTATCTGGTGCGTCGACCCGCGACGGTGGAACATCACAGGGAGGGGGCGAGATGACCATCGGGAAATTGCAGGCGTTGAGTCTCACGGGATTGCTGTTGATCACTGGTGTCGCCGCACTTCTGTCTGGCTGCATGAGCCCGCTCATCGGTCGCGAAGCCGAAATTCACTACGAGGCCGCTGGTCGCTACGATGATGCCGGTGATTTCGTGTCGGCCCGTGACCAGTACTGGCAGGCGCCGCAACGACCGGCTTCACGTTTCCGACAGCGCGAAAGCGGCGCAGTGAGGCCGCACCGTCGTGGAAATCCAGCATTGCCTCAGGTGTTGCCCTCCAGTAGTTTGGAACGAACCGATTTGCAGGAGTAGTGGCCATGGCCAGATCGAAACCGGCGTCCGAGCAGGAGCCCATCACCATCCAGGGTCGCGGTGCGAGCCAACACGGCCGTTCACGTCGTGGCAATGGCAACGGCAATGGGGCGCGTGGCCTCGAGCGCCGGGTGGCGCAGAACGAGGCAGAGGTGGTGACGGCGGCAAGCGAGAAGGCGGACGTGGTGCGCGCCGAGGCGCTGTTCGACCTGATGCGCGAGGATGCGCCTGATGGCATGCAGCCGACCGAGCGGCTGCGCGCGCTGCTGAACGGTGCGTCGGCGGATGAGATCGCCGATCTCAAGCGCACGCTGAGGGCCATCGAGCATCCCGTGGTTTCCACTCCGGGTGCCGACCCGGATACCGAGCTGGCGAAGTCCTGGCGGGAAGGTTCCTACCCTTACAAGTACCGGATGTCGCGCAAGAGCTACGAGCGGCAGAAGTATCACCTGCAGGTCGAGCTGCTCAAGCTCCAGGCCTGGGTCAAGGAGACGAAGCAGCGCGTCATCATCCTGTTCGAGGGGCGTGATGCCGCCGGCAAGGGTGGCACCATCAAGCGCTTCATGGAGCACCTGAATCCTCGCGGCGCTCGCGTCGTCGCGCTCGACAAGCCCAGCGACGTGCAGCGCGGCCAGTGGTACTTCCAGCGTTACGTCGAGCACCTGCCCACCGCCGGTGAGATCGTGTTGTTCGATCGAAGCTGGTACAACCGCTCCGGTGTCGAGCGCGTCATGGGCTTCTGCACGGATGAGGAGTACGAACAGTTCCTGCGCGACGTGCCGGAGTTCGAGCGGCAGCTCGTGCGCAGCGGCATCCACCTGTTCAAGTTCTGGTTCTCGGTGAGCCGCGACGAGCAGCGGCGGCGGTTCAAGGAACGCCGGCTGCACCCGCTCAAGCAATGGAAGCTGAGCGTCGTGGACCGCGCCTCACTGGACAAGTGGGACGACTACACGCGCGCCAAGGAGGCGATGTTCCTGCATTGCGATACCTCGGATGCGCCGTGGAACGTGATCAAGTCCGACTGCAAGAAGCGCGCGCGGCTGAACGCCATGCGCTACGTGCTGCACCGGCTGCCCTACGTGAACCGGCAGCTCGACAGCATCGGCTCCATCGACCCGCTGATCGTGGGCCGGCCGGCGCTGGTGTCATCGACGCAGGATGATCAACTGGCGAGTTCGGGGAGCTGATCGCCAATTGCGTGCCGTGGACTACCCTCTTTACGAGCGTATCCGGCAGCTTCGCGAGCGGTTCGATCAGATCACCCGGGAACTCGGCGGGGTCGACGAAGGCGTTTCCGACAGCGTCGTGGAATCGGAAGTTTCGGAAGCCGTCAAGTCGGTCCGCAAGAAAGCGCGACGACGACGCTGACCCATGAAGGTCGTACTCGACACCAACGTGATGGTGTCTGCGCTGCTCAAGCGGGCGCGCCACGCCGGCGCGACGGTCACTCCCGCAGCGCGCCTCGCAGCGTCATGCGTTGCATGACCGGCCTTTTCTCCTTCCACTGCGCCTTGATCGCCCCCAGCAGGTGCAGCGCGATCAGTACATACAGCGCATAGCCCATGGCTTCATGGATCTTGCCGAACAGTTCGCCGGTGGTCTCCTTCTGCTCGAGAGTCCAGCTCGTCACCCAGGGAAGCCGCGGTATCTCGAACAGCCCCCAGAAGTTGATGGGGTTCGCCGGCGCTTCCTTCCACGCGGAGTCGTAGATCCAGCCGGTCAGCGGCATGGCCACGATCAGCACGTAGAACAGGATGTAGAGCGCGCCGACGGCGCGCCGGTACCCGAGTGGCTTGTCGAGGTCCGCGGGCCGGGGCGGGTGGCTTACCCGCCAGAGGATTCGCAGCAGCGCAAGACCCAACACCAGGATGCCGAAGGTCTTGTGCGTGTTGGCCACCGGCATCGACAGCGGCTTGGGCAGGTGGTCCCAGAACCAGGTGATCACGAGGTTGGCGATCACCAGCAGCGCCACGACCCAGTGCAGGATGATGGCGATTCGAGTATAGCGAGGGGTGGTTTCGATGATCATGCGCGGCTTCCGGTGTTCCGAGGGTCCTTGTTTCAAGCGTCGATGAAGGCGGCGTACTTCTTCAGGAAATCGGCCAGCTGCGCCCGCAGCGCAGGATCCATGGCCTCTCCCCCCGATGCCACCGTCTTGTCGGCATGGGATGCGAGGATACGACCACCGGAGAAAAGTCGCATCCCCAGCGTGCGCAGCACCGGCAGCCATGCGGCTTGCGACAGGACGGTGCCGAAGCCTCCGGGTGATGCGCCGATGAGCGCAACGGGGCGGTTGGCGAACAGGCGAGGTACGTCCGCCGGCGGTCGGGAAAGCCAGTCGATGGCGTTCTTGAACACGCCCGGTATCCCATTGTTGTACTCCGGGGTTGCGAGCAGCAGCGCATGGCTGTCCTGCATGCGGGACTTCAGGGCCGAGACCGCCGGTGGGACTCCGTCGCGATGCTCGACGTCCGCATCGTAGAGCGGGATGCCGTGGAGCGTGGCGGCCTCGAGCGTCACGCCTTCCGGCACCAATGCTTGCGCGGAGCGCAGCAGCGCTGTGTTGAAGGAGCCGCTGCGCAGGCTTCCCGAGATTCCCAGGATCCGGATCATTTCTGACATGTTGGGCACCAGTAGGTCGATCGTTGGCCCTGCACGGCGTGACGGACGAGGCTGCCGCAGCGGCGGCAGGGTTCACCACCGCGCTCGTAGACGAACAGCTTCTGCGAGAAATAGCCGGGGGCGCCGTCGGCGTTGACGTAGTCGCGCAGTGTGGTGCCGCCGATGCGCACGGCTTCGCTCAGCACCTCCTTGATGGCGGCCACCAGCCGCGACACCTGCGCGCGGGTCAACCGGCCGGCGGCTCGGCGCGGCGGGATGCCGGCGCGAAACAGCGACTCGGAGGCGTAGATGTTGCCGACACCGACGACGATGTGCGCATTCATGATGAACAGCTTGACCGCCAGCTTGCGGCGGCGGGACGCGCGGTACAGGTAGTCGGCGTCGAACGCGGCGCCCAGCGGTTCGGGCGCCAGCCTCGCGAGCAACGGGTGCGCGGCCGGGTCCTCGCGCGTGAACAGCAGGCTGCCGAAGCGGCGTGGATCATGGAAGCGCAGCGCGCGGCCGCTGTCGAGCACGATGTCCCAGTGATCATGGGTCAGGAGCGGCGCCTTCGCATCCAGCACCCGTAATGATCCCGACATGCCCAGGTGCAGGATGGCCGTGCCGGTATCGAAGCCGATGAGGATGTACTTGGCGCGCCGTTCGACGCTGCGGACGGTGTGACCGCGGATCGCGGCCTCGAAGCCCCGCGTGATGGGCCAGCGCAGCCGGCGCCGACGCAGGATGACCTCGCGGACCCGATGGCCAAGGAGGGTGGGGGCGATCCCCGCACGGGTGGTTTCGACTTCCGGCAGCTCGGGCACGATGCGATCGTGCCAAAAAAAACCCGCTCGAGGCGGGTTTTTTGATCGGGTTCCAAAGGCGCCGCACGGCGCGCGGAATCACTTGATCTTGGATTCCTTGTACGCCACGTGCTTGCGCACCACCGGGTCATACTTCTTGGTCTCCATCTTGTCCGGATGCAGACGCTTGTTCTTGGTGGTGGTGTAGTAGTGGCCGGTGCCGGCGGAGGAGACGAGCTTGATCTTGTCACGCATGGTGGTGGCTCCTTCAGACCTTCACGCCCTGCGCACGCAGGTCGGCGACGACGGTTTCCACGCCGTTCTTCTCGATGGTGCGCAGGCCGCGGGTGGTGACGCGCAGGCTGACCCAGCGCTTCTCGCCTTCCAGCCAGAAGCGGTGGGTGTGGAGGTTGGGCAGGAAACGGCGGCGCTTGCGATTGTTCGCATGCGATACGGTGTTACCGACTTTGGGCCGTTTGCCCGTGACCTGGCAGACTCGCGACATGATGAAAACCCTGGATGCTTGGTTGGCTTGCGTTCCCGTTGGTGCGGGAACGAGCCGCGCTTTATACCAGTTGGGCGCCATGGCGGCAATGGCTGGGCCACTGGACTCGGGTCCATGGCAACGGAAAGAAATTATAAATCAATGGGTTGCAGCTCCCGCAACGCATCGCGCAGCTTCTGCAGATTCTCGCTGGACAATGTGGCGCACACGTCAAGGTCGCGTGTGACCATGCTGGAGCCATGCAGCACCGCCGCTACGCCGCCGACCACGACGAATTCGATGCCAGCGTCGCCAAGGCGCTGCAGCAGGCCGTTGAGTTCGCTCACGCAGTTCTCTGCCGGCCTGTTCCGCTGCCAGCACCAGATCCAGCGCGGCCTGATGTTGCACCAGTCGCTGCTCGGGCGAGAGGCGCAAGCTTGCCTCGACGAGGCTGAGATCGATTCCGGCCTCTTTAGCCTGTTGGGCAGGGTTCATGCCGAAACGATACGCGTGCTGGGTCAAGTCGCAAGTCGTTCCATCCTCAGACCTGCTTGAAGGGATTTCGTATGGTCATCTGGTCGAACACGCGCCCCGCATAGGTCTCCAGGTAGCGGCGCAATACGGCGTTGACGGACGTCCCGTGGTCCAGAGCGCGCTTCCGGGCGCGCAGCAGGACATCGTCGTCGATGACAAGGGTCAGTGGCCATCGGAAAGCACTGCCTTGCGGAACACGGGAACCGTGCTACACGGATTGTGTGCAGGGAGCGCGATCCTTGCAACGGCTTGGCGCCGGGGGAGGGCAGCCGATGAACGGCCACAGCGGATCACACCAGGCCCCGCTCGGCCAGCGACACGGCCACCCCGTCCCCCACGACGATGTGATCCAGCAAGCGGATGTCCACCAATGCCAGTGCATCGCGAATCTTGTGCGTGATGAGCTCATCCGCGCGGCTGGGCTCGGCGACGCCGGATGGATGGTTGTGCGCGACGATGACCGCGGCGCAGTTGTGGGCGAGCGCCTGCTTGACGATTTCCCGCGGGTGCACGCTGGTGCCGTCGATGGTGCCGCGGAACAGCTCGGTGAAATGCAGCAGGCGGTGACGGTTGTCGAGGAACAGGCAACAGAAGACTTCGTGGCCGAGATCGCGGATGTGCGCGAACAGAAAGTCCTGCGTGGCACGCGGCGCCGTCAGCACCGGCCCGGCACGCAGTTCCTCGGCATACTGGCGGCGCGCGATCTCGAGCGCCGCCTGGAGCTCTGCGAAGCGTGCGAGGCCCAGCCCCGGCTGCTCGCAGAAGCGCTGGCGATCCGCCGCGATGATGCGGCGAAGGCTCCCGAACGACTGCAGCAGCGAGCGTGCGTTGTCGAGCGCGCTGCGGCGCGTGGTGCCGGTGCGCAGCAGCACGGCGAGCAGTTCCGCATCGGTCAGTGCGGAGGGGCCGCGCGCGAGCAGCTTTTCACGGGGGCGTTCTTCGAGGGGCCAGTCGCGGATGGACATGGCTGCATGCTGAAGCGCTCAGGGCCGGATCGCGAGCATCGAAATCGCCGCAAGATTGCAGAAATCAGTTGGACCGCTGCGGTGGGTTGAGCCGGATTGACGACGGTGCTTGAACCTTGTAGCATCATGACAGCAATCAATAGTGCATCATGATGCTACATGAGAACGACCGTCACCCTCGATCCTGATGTGGAATCCTTGCTGCGGAAGCACGTGCGACAGACTGGCGCGCCATTCAAGCAGGTGTTGAACAACGCCATTCGCGCCGGGTTGCGTGGCACGAAGCAGCCATCGAAGCCCTATCAGCCTCTGACCTTCGACATGGGTGTGCCGCGGGTGGACCTGACCAAGGCGGCGGAGCTGGCAGCAGAACTGGAAGACGAAGAACTGGTTCGTCGCTATCGCCAGGCCCGATGATCCTGCCTGACGTCAATTTACTGCTGTATGCGGTGAATTCCGCGAGCGAGCAGCATCGGGCAGCTGGCCGCGCGTTGAAGGATGGCTTTGCAGCACCGCGCGGCGTCGGATTCGCATGGGTTGCGCTTCTGGCATTCCTGCGCCTCAGCACTCGCAGGGGCATTTTCCCCGCTCCATTGTCGATTGAAGATGCGCTGCGGGTCGTCGAGCATTGGCTGTCGCAACCCAATGCACATCTCGTTCAGGAATCAGATGCCCATCTGCAGGTGTTGGGTCGACTGCTTGGAGCAACCGGTGCCTCCGGTAACCTGACCACCGATGCGCATCTGGCGGCCTTGGCCATCGAGCACGATGCGACCATCCACAGCTTCGACCGCGATTTCGCGCGATTTGCCGATGTGAAGTGGAGCTTGCCGGCCGCGCTGGACTGACCGGCCGCACCTCGCTGGCCGCGCCTTGCCGGCCGCACCTTGCCGGCCGCGACTATCCCCGCCCCGAGCTCCCGAACCCACCCTCGGCGCGAACGCTCTGCGTGAATTCGCTGACCACCTCGAACTGCGCCTGCACCACCGGCAGGATCACCATCTGCGCGATGCGATCACCGGGCTGGATGGTGAAGGGAGCGGCGCCGCGGTTCCAGCAGGACACCATCAGCGGTCCCTGGTAGTCGGAGTCGATCAGGCCAACGAGATTGCCGAGCACGATGCCGTTCTTGTGCCCAAGTCCCGAGCGCGGCAGCAGCACGGCGGCAAGTCCGGGATCCTCGATGAAGATGGAGATGCCCGTCGGGATCAGTTCCACCTGTCCGGGTGCGAGCGTCAGCGGGCCGGGCACGCAGGCGCGCAGGTCCATGCCGGCGGAACCCGCGGTCGCATGCTGCGGCAGTGGGAACTCCGTGCCGATGCGCGGATCCAGCACCTTCAGCTTGATGCGCTTCAACGGCGCACGCGCCGGCTGCGCAATCGGTCCCGGGGTGCGGCTGCCGCGCCGCTGCGTCGTGGACGAGCGCCGCGTCGCGCCGGACCTTCGTGCGGCGGCAGGTGACGGGCGATGATGGCGATGAGCTCGCGGGCGACCTCGAGCTTCGGGCCGCGCGGGATGTCGAGCTTGCCTCCCGGCCAGAGGACGGTGAGCGCATTGTCCTCGCAGTCGAAGGCCAGGCCCTCGCCCACGTGGTTGGCGGCGATCATGTCGAGGCGCTTCTTCTTCAACTTGGTGCGCGCATTCTGCTCGACGTCGTTGGTCTCGGCGGCGAAGCCGACGACGAAGGGGCGCTTGGCAAGATCGGCCACGCTCTTGATGATGTCCGGCGCAGGCTCGAGCTGCAGCGTCACCGGCTTGCCGTCCTTCTTGATCTTTTCCTTCGCCACCGTGGCGGGCTGGAAATCAGCGACGGCCGCGGCGGCGATGAAGATGTCGGTGGAGGCGATGTGCCGGTGCACGGCGGCGTGCATGTCGCGCGCGCTCTGCACGTCGATGCGCGTGATGGCGCCGGCTGGCGTGGCGAGCGACACGGGTCCGCACACCAGCGTCACGCGCGCGCCGGCCTCATGCGCGGCGGCCGCCACCGCGAAGCCCATCTTGCCGGAGCTGCGGTTGGTGAGGTAGCGCACGGGATCGATGAGCTCGCGCGTCGGGCCCGCGGTGATCATGACGTTGAGCCCTGCGAGCAGGCTCGCGTTCGCCGGCGGGGAGAGCAGGCGGTCGGCGATCTCCAGCGGCTCGAGCATGCGGCCCGCGCCCGTCTCGCCGCAGGCCTGGTCGCCCACGCCAGGGCCCAGCACCCGCACGCCGCGCGACAGGAGCGTGGCGATGTTGGCCTGCGTGGCTTTCGCCGCCCACATCTGCCGGTTCATGGCCGGCGCCACCACGATGGGCGCCTCGGTGGCGAGGCACAGCGTCGTCAGCAGGTCATCCGCACGGCCCTGTGCCAGGCGCGCGATGAAGTCCGCCGTCGCGGGCGCCACGATCACGACCTCCGCCCAGCGCGCGAGCTCGATGTGGCCCATGGCGGCTTCGGCGGCCTCGTCCCACAGGTTGCTGCGCACCGGGTGGCCCGATACCGCCTGGAAGGTGGTGGGCGTGACGAAGTGCTGCGCGCCGCCGCTCATTACCACCTGCACGTCGGCGCCGCGCTCGGCGAGGCGACGCACGAGATCCGGGCTCTTGTAGGCGGCGATGCCGCCCGTCACGCCGAGCAGTACGCGTTTCCTGGGCGTCAATGGATGGTCCTGAGCTGCTTGAAGCGCTCGATGTCGGAGGCGAAGGAGGCCTTGAGCGTTGCCTCTTCCTTGCGCTTCTGCCGCAGGTTTTGCTCCTGCGCGCGGATGTCGTTGTTGGTGCGGACCAGGTCCTCGGCGATCTGGTCCGGCATGGGCGCTGCGTTGGGGTTCGGGCTGTACGGCCGGAAGTTCATGCTCTGGGAGCGCAGCTTCTTCAGCCGTGCCTGCAGGGTGTCCAGGAACTGCGAGGTCACCTTGATCTGGTTGGCGACGAGCTGCAGCCGCTGGTCGCGCAGGCGCTCGATCTCCTGGACCGACACGTAGGTGTTGAGCAGGTTGCGGTCGCGGTCGCGCTGGGACAACTCTTCCCTGGCCTTGGCATCGGCGGCAGCCTGTTGCTCGGGGGACTTCTGCGCCTCGATCTTGTCGATCTCCACGCCACGGGAGTTCATCACGTGCCGTTCCTCGGCGGCGGCCTCGGGTGGCACCTGGTCGCCGTAGTGGACCTGCCCATTCTTGTCGGTCCACTTGTACAGCTTGCGGCCTTCGCCAGGCCCTGCGGCCTGCACGGCTGCGCCAACGAACAGCAGCAGGGTCAGGATCGTCAGGTTGCGGATCACGGCGTGTCCTCGCAAGGTTGCAGCGCGGCTATTTTGGGCATCCGGCGGCCATTTTCCTAGGGTGCATTGCTCAAATTGCCTCAAGGAGCGGCCCCGTACCGGGCCCGGTAGGCCTGCATGGCGGCCAGGTCCTCCGGGCGGCCTTGCTGCGCGGTGTGGTGCATCAGATCCGTGAGGTCCACGATGGCGATGACCGGGATGCCGAACTGGCGGCGCACTTCCTGAACGGCGGAAGCCGCCCCGTCCTGGCCCCGCTCCTGCCGGTCCAGGGCGATCAACACGCCGGCAGGCGTTGCCCCGGCGGTGCGGATGATGTCGATGGACTCGCGGATCGCGGTGCCGGCGGTGATGACGTCATCGACGATCAACACCCGGCCCTGCAGCGGGCGCCCGACGATGTTGCCCCCTTCGCCATGGTCCTTGGCTTCCTTGCGGTTGAAGGCGAAGGGCAGGCTGCGCCCGTGCCGTTCGGCCAGCGCGGCGGCGGTCACGGTGACCAGTGGAATGCCCTTGTAGGCCGGCCCGAAGAGCTGGTCCACGGCAAGGCCCGAGGCCATGAACGCATCCGCATAGGCGCGGCCCAGCGCGGCGATGGCCTCGCCGTCGCTGAACAGGCCGGCATTGAAGAAGTACGGGCTGTCGCGCCCGGACTTGAGGCGGAAGCTGCCGAACTTCAGCGCGCCGATGCGCGCGCACAGCTCGATGAACTCGCTCTTGTAGTGATCGGACATGCGTCAAAGTCTGGCAAGTCGCGGGAGGTCGCGCAACCATTGCGCTGCTATCATCCCGCGCGTGTCGACCGACCTTCCCCGCACCCGCTGGCGCGATGCCTGGCGCATCTACGCCGAGCGCCCCGTCCTGTCGATGCTGTTCATGGGCTTCTCCTCGGGGCTGCCATTCCTGCTGGTGTTCGCCACGCTGTCGCTGTGGCTGCGCCAGTCCGGCGTGGAGCGCGCCACCATCGGCATGCTCTCCTGGGTGGGATTGGCGTACTCGTTCAAGTTCCTGTGGTCGCCGGTGATCGACCGGGTGGGCCTGCCGCTGCTCGACCGGTGGCTGGGCCGCCGCCGCAGCTGGATCCTCGTCGGCCAGGCGGGCATCGCCCTGGGGCTTCTCAACCTGGCGCAGTCGGATCCCTCCTCCAGCATCCGCTACATCGCGGCCTGGGCCTTGTGGGTGGCGTTCTTCTCCAGCACGCAGGATATTGCGGTGGATGCTTGGCGCATCGAGTCGGCCGCGCGCGACAAGCAGGGCGCCATGGCGGCGGCCTACCAGCTCGGATATCGCGTCTCGCTGGCGGTGGCCAGCGCCGGCGCCATCCACCTCGCCGGCACGTCCGGCTGGCATGCGAGCTACACAATCATGGCCGGGCTTGCCTGCGCCTCCATGCTGGTGACGCTGCTGGTGCGCGAGCCGCCGCGGCCGCTGGCGCAAGTTGCCGTGGCGCAGGAACAGCGCGTGCTCGACTGGCTCGAGCATCGCTCCCACTGGCCCGCGCCGTTGCGCCACGCGGGCTCGAGGTTCGTGGGCGCCGTGGTGTGCCCGCTGGTGGATTTCTTCTCACGCCAGGGCATGGCGCTCGGTGCGCTGATCTGCGCCTTCATCGGCAGCTATCGCCTCACCGATTTCGTGATGGGCACGATGGCCAACCCCTTCTATGCCGACCTCGGCTTCAGCAACGACCAGATCGCGCTGGTGGCGAAGTTCTTCGGCATCGCTGCCACGGTGTGTGGAGTCATCACCGGCGGGCTCGCCGTGGCGCGGCTCGGCCGTGGTCGTGCGCTCGTGCTCGGGAGCCTGCTGATCATCCTGTCGAACCTCGGCTACTCGCTGTTCGCCTCGTACGGTCAGGCGAACGTCGTGGGACTTGCGCTCGTGGTCAGCATCGACAACATCGCCGTGGGCGTGCACGGCACCTCGCTGATCGCCTTCCTCTCGGGGCTCACGAGCGAACGCTACACGGCGACGCAGTACGCCTTGTTCGCCTCGCTGTATGCATTGCCCGGCAAGCTGCTGATGGGAACCTCGGGATTCGTGGTGGACGCCATCGGATATCCGGCGTTCTTCTTGTATACGGCTGCGCTCAGTCTCCCCGGGCTTGCGCTGCTGGCTCTGCTGTACCGCCGCGCGGTGTTCGCGCAAGGCTCACCCGCCACCCCTTGAGCACGGCGGGCGCGGGGGCTTCGCCCTTCAGCGCGCCCGCGAGCCGGGGCGGTCGTCTGCGGAGGACCAGGGCGGCTGTGCGGTGTCCTCGAAATCCCGGTCGAGATCCTCGGCATCGACATCCACCGAGCCGGACCAGTCCTCCGGTGCATCCGCCGCCTCGAGTGATTCGTCCACCAGCAACTCGTTCCAGGCGTCGAAATCCATCTCCTCGACGGTGCCGTCGAAATACTGGATCTCGATGGTCTGGTCTTCATCATCGATGGCAACGACTTCGAACAACGCGTTGGTCGCGCCGCGATACCACTCGCCGATCTCGGGCTTCAGCACCTTCATGGCCGCCTCCGTCTGCTATGCTCACCTTCATTCAACACCCGTTGCACCCCCTATGCAATCGGTAGTTTTGCGGGCTTGGACTTGGCGCGCAGCAGCAATGGACGTGGCCGAACAACTTCTCAAGTTCTTCGTCGTTTTCTTCGTCGTGGTGGAGCCCATTTCACTCATTCCGCTGTTCGCGGGGCTCACCGAAGGCGGAAGCGACGGGTACCGCCGGCTGATGGCCTCGAAGGCGGCGCTGATCGCCCTGTGCATCTGCGTGCTGTTCGCGATGGTGGGGGCGAGGTTTTTGCAAATCATGGGCATAGCCTTGAGTTCCTTCCGCATCGCCGGCGGGAGCCTGCTGTTCCTGATCTCGCTGGAAATGGTGTTCGCCCGGCCCTCCGGCACCCGAACCACCCAGCCGGAAGCCGCCGAATGCGCTCGCCGCGCGGATATCTCCGTCTTCCCGCTGGCCTTCCCGTTCATCGCCGGGCCGGGGGCGCTGGCCACGCTCCTGCTCACCGCCGGGGAAGTCGGCAACCGCCCGGCGTTGTTTGCCGGGTTCCTCGGGGTGGTGGCACTCGTCATCACCATATGCTGGCTGCTGATGCTGGCCACGCCCCGGCTCATGAAGGTGCTGGGTGTGACCGGCGCCAACGTGGTCAACCGGCTCTCCGGCGTGGTGCTGGCGGCGCTCGCGATACAGTTCATCGTCGATGGCATCCGCGGCTCGTTCCTGAGCTGAGGATCCGCGGCCTCGCTGCGGCAAGCCTTGCGCCGCTGCCGCGAGCCTTGCGCGGCTGCCGGGAGATCACTCCGGCCGGCGACGGTACGCGAGATCCCACACCCCGTGGCCCAGCCGCTCACCGCGGCGCTCGAATCGCGTGGCTTCGCGGCCGGCATATCGCTCGACGAAGGTGCCGTCGGGACTCGAGGATTCGAGTGCGGCACAGGCATTTCCGCAAGCGAGCATCTGCTGCGCATAGTCCTGCCAGTCGGTGGCCAGGTGCAGCGTCCCGCCGGCGCGCAGCTTGCGCGCGAGCAGATCGAGGAAGACTGGCGTCACCATCCGGCGCTTGTGGTGCCGCTTCTTGTGCCAGGGATCGGGAAAGAAGATGAGCACCTCATCGAGGCTGTCATCGGGCAGCGACTGCTCGAGCACCTCGACGGCGTCGTGGCAGAAGATGCGCACGTTGGAAATATCTTCCAGTCCGCAGAAATGCAAGAGCCGGCCCACGCCCGGCCTGTGCACTTCGATGCCCAGGTAATCGATGTCCGGGTTGGCCCGGGCGAGCCGCCCGATGACCTCGCCGATGCCGAAGCCGATTTCCAGCACACGACGTGCGCGCCGGCCGAACAGTGCATCGAGGTCCACGGGATGAGGCGTGAATGCCACGCCGTATCGCGGCCACAGCTGCTCCAGCGCCCGCGCCTGCCCTTCCGTCATGCGGCCCGCCCGCAGCACGTAGCTCTTGATGTGGGGGTGCGCCTGCATGGTGGAGTGAAGTGTGCCTGATATCATTCCGGCATGCGCAACGCCGCTGCCTGGCTCCTCGTCCTCCTGCTGTCGGGTTGCGCCTCGCTGCCCAAGGTGGTGAACAAGCCGGTCACCACGGCCATTCCCGTCTCCCCGGATTCGACCCTGGGGAAACTGGTGGCGGCCTCGCGCGAGGGACGCAACCTCTCGGGCGCACGCCTGCTGACCTCGGGCGAGGAAGCCTTCGCGACGCTGATCACGCTCGCCGACCATGCCGAGCGCAGCATCGACATCCAGCAGTACATCATCGAGCAGGACGATTCCGCGCGTGCGGTGCTGCGGCACGTGCGCGCCGCCGCCGCGCGTGGCGTGCGCGTGCGCATCCTGGTGGATGACCTCAACACCGTGGGCTCGGATCGCCGCTACCTGCGGCTCGAGGAGCAGCCGAACCTGCAGGTGCGGCTGTTCAATCCCTTCCCGGCCGGGCGGCTGTCGTACATGACGCGCTTCGTGTTCTCGGCCACGCAGATCGCGCGCATCAACCACCGCATGCACAACAAGCTGTTCGTGGTGGACGATGCGATCGCCATCACGGGTGGGCGCAACATCGCCGACCAATACTTCGTGCGCAGCAAGCAGAACAACTTCGTCGATCTCGATGTCATCGTGGCGGGCTCCGTGGTCCAGGATCTCTCCTCGACCTTCGATGCGTTCTGGAACAGCCGCTTCGCCTATCCCGTCGCATCCTTGACCTCGGAAACGGCCGAATCAACCACTGCGCCCGCTGGGCCGGAACCCGAGGTGCTGCCCGAGGCGAAGACCATGGAGCGGGACCTGGCCAGCGGCAGGCTCAGCCTGTCCTGGTCCCCGGCTGCGGTGCTCGCGGATGCACCCACGAAGATCGACGGTGATCGTCCCCCCGAGGAGGCCGATCCCGTCTACGACTCCATGGCCGACCTCATGGGAACCGCCAACGAGGAGGTCACGGTCATCTCGCCGTATTTCGTGCCCGGCAAGCGGGGCGTGGCGCTCATGCGCGACCTGATCGAGCGCGGCGTGCAGGTGCGCGTGCTCACCAATTCGCTGGCGACCAATGATTCGGCGATCGTGCACATCGGCTATGCTCGCTACCGGCGCGACCTGCTGAAGGCGGGCGTGAAGCTGTACGAACTGCGGCCGGTGCTCGGCCAGCGCAAGAAGCGCTTCCACCCCTTCAAGTCCGGCAAGGCAAGCCTGCATGCGAAGTCCATCGTCATCGACCATCGCACGGTCTTCATCGGCTCGATGAACATGGACGCCCGCTCGGCGCGCACCAACAGCGAGATGGGCATCGTGCTGCGAAATCCGCTCATCGCAAAGCAGGTGGAGGGGTTGTTCGACGACGTGGTGTCGGATGCGAGCTTCGAGCTCAGCTTGCAGCCCAAATGCCATTGCATCGAATGGTCCACCGAAGACGGCGAAACGGAGAGGACCTGGCATCGTGATCCGCAGACCTCGTTCTCGCTGCGGCTCGGCCTGTGGCTCCTTTCGCCCTTCGCGGCCGACGGATTGCTGTAGCGTCGGGCAAGGTCAAGGGGCGGCGGGGATCGTCGTTGCGCGTCAGCGCGCGGTGCCGAGGTGTCGCAGTGCTGCGTCGTAGCCGCCGGCCATCTGCCCGGGTCCCGGCACGCTGTAGTCGAGGTCACGTATCAGGCCATCGGTCAGGCCATAGACCCAGCCATGCACCGTGAGGCGCTGTCCCCGTTCCCATGCATCGCGCACGATGGTGGTCTGGCAGACATGCGTCACCTGCTCGATGACGTTCAGCTCGCAGAGCCGGTCGGTGCGGCTCGGGTCCTGTGGCAGGCTCGCCAGCTGCTCACGATGCAGCTCGCGAACGTCCTGCACGTGGCGCAGCCAGTTGTCCGACAGGCCGATGCGCTGGTTCGCCAGCGCCGCCCGCACGCCGCTGCATCCGTAATGCCCGCAGACGATGATGTGCTCCACCTTCAGGACGTCGATGGCGAATTGCATGACCGTGAGGCAGTTCAGATCGGTGTGGACCACCACATTGGCCACGTTGCGGTGCACGAACAGCTCACCCGGCGGGAGGCCGACGATCTCGTTGGCAGGAACACGGCTGTCGGAGCAGCCGATCCAGAGGTAGCGGGGGGACTGCTGTTCGGACAGCCGCTGGAAGAAGCCCGGATCCTGGCTCACCATATGGCGGGCCCAGGCGCGATTGTTGGCCTTGAGGTCGTCCAGGGAGTTCACTGCCGCAGTCTAGCCGCTGCGGGCGGGTTTGTCGGCCCTTATGTCCACTATTGGAGACGCACATGAAGATGGTCCTTCAGGCCACCGTCCTTGCCGGCGGGCTCGGCCTGACTTCCTGGGCGCTGGCCTGCTCGAGTTGCGGCTGCACGCTGAACTCGGACTGGTCCAGCCAGGGATACACGACCTCATCGGGGTGGCACTGGGATGCCCGCTACGATTACTTCGACCAGTCCGATCTGCGCGCCGGCACGCACGGCGTGTCACGCGGATCGATCGAGCTGCCCGCCGGGCGGGAGGTGCAGCGGAACACCATCAATCGCAACCTCACCGTCGGCTTCGACTACAGCCCGTCGCGCGAATGGGGCGTGAGCCTGCTGCTGCCTTACTTCGACAGGCCGCACACCACCTATGATGAGGGCGAGACCGAGCCGTCGAGCTCGCACAGCCGCGGGCTGGGCGATGTGCGCATCATCGGCCGTTACCAGGGGTTTCAGCCCGATCTGTCCATCGGCGTGCAGGTCGGCCTGAAACTGCCCACCGGGAAGATCGGCGACACCTTCGATTCGGGGCCGCTCGCCGGGGAGAAGGTGGATCGCGGGCTGCAGCTCGGCACCGGCACCACGGACCTGCTCGTGGGTGTCTACACCGTGCACTCGCTGGGCTCACGGTTCGCCTATTTCGGCAACCTCCTGCTGCAACAGCCGCTGAATTCGCGTGAGCAGTTCAAGCCAGGGGCGGGCCTCAACCTCTCGCTGGGACTGCGGTACACGGGAATACTGCCTGCGGATCTCTCCCCCCAGTTGCAGTTCAACGTCAGGGCCGAGAAGCGCGAGTCCGGGCTGAACGCGGACGTGGCGAACAGCGGCGCGACGCTGGCCTACCTGTCGCCCGGCGTCGGCTTCCGGCTGACCCGCAAGCTCGATGGCTTTGCCTTCATCCAGGTGCCGGTGTACCAGCGTGTGAACGGCCTGCAGATCCAGCCGAGGTTCTTCAGTTCAGTGGGCATGCGCTACCGGTACTGAAGGCTCGCGACGCTGGATTGCATCCAGCCGGTCAGGGCTCCAGCACGATCTTGCCGACCGCCTTGCGCGAGGTCACGGCGCGCAGGGCGTCCGCGGCCTTCTCCAGCGGGTAGTGCGCCGAGATCAAGGGGCGCAACTGGCCTTCGCGCACGAGCCGCAACAGGTCCGCAAGATCATCGGCCGCATGGGCCGGCTCGCGCTTGCTGAATTCGCCCCAGTACGCGCCCACGATCGACAGCCCCTTGAGCAGGGGCAGGTTCAACGGGATGCTCGGGATCGCACCATTTGCGAATCCCACCACCAGGAATCGTCCGCGCCAGGCGAGGCTGCGCAGGGCCGGTTCGCTGTACGGGCCGCCCACGGGATCGTAGACCACATCGACGCCGCGGCCCGCGGTGAGCGACTTGAGTCGGTCCCGCCAGTCCGGCGCATCGTAACGGATGGCTTCGTCCGCGCCGTTCTCTCGACACACCGTGACCTTCTCCTCGCTCGAGACGGCTGCGATGACGCGTGCGCCCAGCGCCTTGCCGATCTGCACGGCGGCGAGCCCGACACCACCCGCCGCGCCGAGCACGAGCAGCGTCTCCCCGGGACGCAACGCTGCGCGGTCCTTGAGGGCGTGATACGAGGTGGCGTACACCAGCGTGAAGGCCGCTGCGACATCGAAGGGCATCGACTCCGGGATGGGCACGATGTGGGTGGCAGCGACCACCACGCGCTGCGCATAGCAGCCCCAGGGCGCCGCCGCGGCCACGCGCTGCCCCACCGCGAGATGCGCGACCTCGGGCCCGATGGCGGCGATGAGTCCCGCGCACTCTCCGCCCGGCGAAAAGGGCAGGGGCGGCTTGATCTGGTACTGGCCCTGGATGATCAGCGTGTCGGGGAAGTTCACGCCTGCGGCGCGAACGTCGATGAGGACCTGGCCGGGTCCCGGGACGGGGTCGGGGACCTCCTCGAAGCTGAGTGACTCGGGCGGTCCATGGCGGCGGCACAGGATGGCTTTCATGCCGGCGATCTTATCGCGGCGTCCTCCGGCGCGACATCCTGAAGCAGGTGGCGCTCACCCTTGCGTTGCGCAGGCCTCGCGGACGAGGGCGCGGATGCGCGCAGCGTCGCCGATCTCGTGCATCGCCAGCAGCGCGAATCGTGCCAGCACGGGCAGCGTCCGCGATTCGCCCTGCAGGGTCAGGGCGCGGCACAGTTCGGTGTAGGCCTCGTCCAGTTCGCGCTCGTTCATTGCAGTTCTCCGTCGATCATCTGCCGCACCTCGGTGGGCGCCACGCGCCGCCAGCGTGCGAGCACGTGTCCATCCGGCCGCACCAGCCAGGCACTGCCCTCGGTTGTGTCCCAGTCCCTGCGAAGAACGCCCTGGCTGTCGATGGCCCGGGCGCCGGTGTGCGGTGAGCCCGATGCGGCCACCGGGATCACGGTGGCATCGACGCCGCGTTCCCTGATCGCCGCGATGCAGCCGCGAAGTTCTGCGGACACCGGACCCGAGGTGAACAGCAGCAGCGTGAACCGCGGCCCGAGCAGTTCCGTCAGGTGTCCGGACCGCTGCCCGCCTTCCAGCAGGATCGTCACGGGCGCTTCTCCCATCACCTGGCCGGGCGCGGGTCCGCGCTCGAACTCACGCTCCTGCGCGGGCAGGCGCTGCGGGTCGATGCGATACGCCGAGGCCTGGGTCTGTCGCGGATTGATCAGCGAGCGCACCCAGGGGTGATGTCCGGCCAGCGACAGCACCGCCGTGCGCATCAGCTCGAATGCGAAGGACGGGGGCGACATGAACTCGGTGCTCTTCATGCCGGCGGCGAGGTTGTCGTGTGCGGCCTGCACGCGTTCTCGGGAGTAGTTCTCCAGGATCGACGCCGGCGCGAGACCTTTCATCACGCACGCCAGCCGCCAGGCGAGCGCGTGCGCGTCCTCGAATCCTGAATTGGCGCCGCGCACGCCGAAGATGGGCACGAGGTGGGCCGCATCGCCGGCGAGCACGCAGCGTCCCTGCACGTAACGCCGCGCCGTCAGCGCGTTCGCGCGGTACAGGCTGATCCAGATGGGTGACCAGTCGCGGCGTTCGCCGATCATCGACAGGTGCGCCTCGATCCGCGGGATCACGGCTTCCGGCCGCGCCGCGGCTTCCGGGTCCTCGTCGTCACGAAGCTGGTAGTCGATGCGCCAGACATCATCGGGCTGTCGATGCATCAGGATGGTCGAGCCGGGGTTCGACGGCGGGTCGAACCAGGCCAGCCGCTCCACCGGGCGCGTGGTCGGGCAGGCGATGTCGGCGATGACATAGCGGCCCTCGTAGCGGGTACCCTCGAGCGGAAGCCCAGCCGCCTCGCGCACGGCGCTGCGCGCGCCATCGCAGCCGACCAGCCAGGGCGCCTCGAGCCGGTATTCGCCCAGCGGCGTGCGCACCCGCAGGCGCACGGTGTCATCGCCCGGTTCGATCCCGGTGACCGTGGATTGCCAGCGGATCTCGATGAGCGCGGGTCTCGCCTCGCAGGCGTCGAGCAGGAACTGCTCGATGTAGTACTGCTGCAGATTGATCATCGGCGGCAGCCGCTGCGTGGCATCGTGCGGCATGGTGAATTCGAGCACCGGGCGGTCGCCGTGGAAGCTTCGGCCGCCGGTCCAGGCAAGCCCCTTGGCCAGGAAGGCGGGCAGGGCGCCGAGCTGGTCGATGATTTCCAGGCTCCGGCGCGAGATGCAGATGGCGCGGCTTCCCGTGCAGACGGCATCGTCCGCCTCCAGCACCAGGCTCGGGATCCCGTGGTTGGCGAGGCCAAGCGCGATCGCCATTCCCACGGGGCCAGCGCCAGCGATGACCACACGTCCCGCGGCGGGCTCGGGTGTCACCGGCCATCGGGCCGGGTGATGGACGGGCTTGAAGGCGTAGGGGACGAAGGGGCGTTGCAAGGTGGGTGGATGGTAGCGCCGCCCGGGCCGGCGTGCGCAAGGCGGGCAGGCATGCCGGTGGCGCAGGTGATCATGCCCGCTTTGTATTGCCCAGTACGGCTCGCAGCGACTATCCTGTGCAGCTCGCTCCCCCGTTGCGGGGACGATACAAGAACAGGGGACCACCATGAACGCATTCCAGCTCCTTCGGGGGATCACGCTCGCCGGCCTGGGGCTGGCGCTGTCGGCAGGCGCCATCGCACAGGAAGCCGCGAGCGGTGGCACTCTCGCAGAAATCATCGTCACCGCGCAGAAGCGCGCACAGAACCTGCAGGAGGTGGGCATCAGCGTCTCGGCTGTCAGCGGCGGAGACCTGAGTTCCATGGGCGCGGTCGCGGCCACCGACATCACCAAGGACATGCCCGCTGTTGTTCTGACGCAACCGAACGGTCCGGCATCGTTCAGCCTCGCCATCCGCGGCGTCACACAGAACGACTTCGCCGATCACCAGGAGAGCCCGGCCGCCATCTACCTCGACGAGGTGTACGTGTCACAGATGTCGGGCCTCGCCTTCTCGCTGTTCGACATCGACCGCGCCGAGGTGCTGCGCGGACCCCAGGGCACCTTGTTCGGCCGCAACGCCACCGGGGGCCTGGCCAACTTCATCACCCGCCGTCCCACCGATGAGGCCGGCGGCTACATCAACCTGACGGTGGGTGAGCACAATCTCACCCGGCTCGAAGGTGCGCTGAACGGCCCCATCACCAGCGGCATCAATGGCCGCCTGTCCTTCCAGACCAATCACTACGACCCGCTGTTCAGGAACGTGGCGGGCGGCGCCGCCGACGCCGAGAACGGCAATGACTGGGGCGTCCGCGGCCAACTCTCCTTCGCGCTGCCCGGCGATGCGAACTTCCTCGTGTCCGGCCGCGCGGGGCGCACCGATGTGCACGCGGGCTCCTGGGAGGTCTACACCACCAAGAACATCGGACCTGGCATTGATGCGCTGGCCGGTCCCACCGAAGATCCCTGGGGAACCGGGGCCGGCCGCAACGCCACGGGCGTGCCGGGCGGGCAGCCGTTCACCATCCACGACAACCTCGCCGGCTTCGCGAAGATCAAGACGGCGGGCCTGACGCTGCGCTACACGCAGCCGCTGACCTTCGCGAGCCTCACGCTCATCGGCGACTACAACACGCTGAAGAAGGACTACGCCGAGGACTCCGACTCCTCACCCTTCACGCTGTTCCAGTTCTTCAACGGCAGCGATGTCGACCAGCAGTCCCTCGAAGCGCGGCTGAACGGTGGTGACAAGGCCTTCAACTGGACGGCCGGACTGTATGCGATGCGCATCAACGGCAAGTACTACGAGGGCTGGCAGGGGCCGGCGTTCTGGTGGGCCAACGAGTTTGACTCGCCGTCCAATCCGAACAACAGCGCCTACTTCGGCATCCCCGGCGCATGGCCGGACGGGACGCCGCCGTATTACACCACGGGCGGTGTGCCCGGCACGGGCGCGGTGTTCCCCTCGACGCTCAATGGCTTGCCGGCCACGCGCGCGCCGTACACGCTGCTCACCAAGTCCTACGCCGCGTTCGGCCAGGTGGAGTTCCGACCGACCGACCTGCTCGGCTTCACGATCGGCGCCCGCGTCACCAAGGACAAGAAGGACTACGACTACACCTGGTTCCCCTACATCTACTATCCGCAGGACTCGTCCTCCGGCATCACCGTGCTGACGCCGCCGAGCTTTGCGGCGCTGGTCAACTACACCGGGTCCCGGTCGGACACCCTGTGGAGCGGCAAGGCGCAGATGGACCTGCACTTCTCCGATCGCACTCTCGCGTACGTCAGCTACAACCGCGGCGTGAAGGGCGGAGGATTCAACGCCCCGCTGTTCCCGTTGTTCGTCACCGAGATCGACAAGGTGACGTTCAAGCCCGAAGAGCTCACTTCCTATGAGGTCGGGTTCAAGTCCGAACTCCTCGACCGCACGTTGCGCTTCAACGCAGCGGCCTACTACTACGACTACAAGGACTACCAGGCTCTCATCTACACGATCTCACTGAACCAGCTCGTGGTGAACGCGGATGCCAAGCACAAGGGCGCCGAGGCGGAAGTGGAATGGGCGCCGAGCGATGCGCTCCGGTTCGGCCTGGGCGTGGGGTACGTCGACGCCACCGTACAAAACGTCGACTCGCGCGGCACTGGAGTTACCGGTGACTTCGTTGCGCCCAATGCGCCGAAGTGGAGCGGCAATGCCATGGCTGCCTATACGCTGCCGGTTGGGCCCGGCAAGCTGACCCTGCAGGTCGATGGCAACTACGTGTCGCGCTTCTGGTTCAACCTTGCCAACACGCCGGCGGTGGAGCAGACCGGCTACGGCATCGCGAACGCTCGCGTGAACTGGGCTTCCGGCGGCGGCAAGTTCGAAGTCGGCGCCTCGGTCGAGAATCTCAACAACAAGCACTACGGCGTCATGGGTTTCGACAACACCTCCATCAACGGACTCGCGCAGCGTTACCCCGGCATGCCGCGCTGGTTCAAGGTGCACGCCAACTACAAGTTTTGACGACCGGGGGATGATGCCTTGTTGAACAGGAGGCCGGCGGGATCGCTTCCCGCCGGCACTCCACAACTCAATTCGGCTGCACCGGCCAGCTCGCCGAAACGTGGAATCTCCAACTCCACCTCTTCCACTCCTTCAGGCAAACCCAACTGATCGAGGAGATTGCGCTCGCCCCCCGTCAGGCGAAGATATTCATCGATACTGAGCAACACGTGCGCCGGTGATCCGCGATCGGTGATGAATACGGGATCGCGGTCGGCGGCTTGCTTGGCTCGGCTGGTGTCCTGGTTGAACTCGCGGCTGGATAGGATCGTGATCTTCATGGGCAACCTCGATAACCATGATGTATAAGCGTTACTACAATGTGCCAGGTGTCAATCGACGGCCAGAATCGGTGACGCCGATCCCCGTTATTATCCGTCGATGCCTTTCCTTGCGGGAATATGGGGAGAAATAGAATGAAATCGCTTGTCCTCGCTGCGCTGGTATTACTGTCCGCGCCCTGTTTTTCGCAGGTCACCGCCATCAAGGCCGGCACCGTCATCGACCCCTCGAAGGGCACCACCGCCAAGGATCAGGTGATCCTGGTGGAAGCGGGCAAGATCAAGGCCATCGGCAACGGCCTCGCCATTCCCGCCGGCGCGCAGGTCATCGACCTGTCGCATGAGTGGGTGACCGCCGGGCTCATGGACGCGCACGTGCACATGGCGCTCACCGAGATCGAAGGCAACGGGCCGTTCGAGTCCTTCTACCTCAACCAGAGTTCCACCTTCCGCGGCTTGCGCGGATTGCATCATGCGCAAGAAGTGCTGCAGGCGGGTTTCACCACCCTCCGCGATGTCGGCAACAGCGCCGAGTACGCCATGACCGATGTCCGCAAGGCCATCGAGCAGGGCTGGTTCGTGGGGCCGACCATCATCGATGCCGGCAAGATCATCGCGCCCTTCGGCGGCCAGTCGCGCGACATTCCGCCCTACCAGGGCCGGTTCTGGCAGTTCGAGTACATCGATGCCGACGGACCGGAGGAGATGCGCAAGGCAGTGCGCACCAACATCTACTACGGCGCCGGTGTGATCAAGCTGGTGGGCGACAACAATCCGTATCACTTCTCGCTGGCGGAGTTCAAGGTGGCGGTGGAGGAGGCGCACGCCGCCGGCCGTGCCATCTCGGTGCACGTCTACAGTGGCGATGCCGCCGACAACGCCATCGAGGCCGGCGTGGACTCCATCGAACACGGATTCGAGCTCACCGATGCGCAGATGAAGAAGATGAAGGACAAGGGCATCTTCCTGTGCAGCACGGATTTTCCGCGGGCGCACCTCGACATTGTCGGCACCTCCGGCGGCATCCTGCCCGAGCCCGCGGTGCTGGCGCCGAAGATCATCGACCGGCTGAAGCGCGCGCACAAGGTGGGCGTGCGGCTGGTGTTCGGCACCGACGTGGTGGTCGACATGAAGGGCCGCACGCGCGCCGACATGATGCTCGACTACCTCGGTGTCTGGCGGCTGGCCGGCATCCCGCCGCAGGACATCCTGCGCGCCATGACCTCGGATGCCGCGGAACTGCTGCGGGTCTCCAAGGTGCGGGGACGCGTGGCCGAAGGGCTGGCGGCGGATCTCGTCGCGACGCCTGCGAATCCACTTGAGGACATCGAGGGCCTCAGAAAGATCGACTTCGTGATGAAGGACGGCCAGGTGGTCAGATCACCTGGCGCGTCGCATTGAGCGTCCCCGTCATGAGCATCACGCCATGAGCATCACGCGCCGCGAGTTCGTCACCGGTGTCGCCCTGGGAGGCCTCGCCGCGCGCCCGCCCGCCGGCGCTGCCGCCATCGCCCCGAAGCAGTCGATGCGCGCCGTGAGCCTGCCCATCATCGTCTCCGCGGGAAATGGCTTTCCGTACATCGAGGCGGCCTACCAGTCGCTGCACGGCGGCGCCGATACGCTCGAGGCCGCGATCCAGGTGGTGCGCGGCCCCGAGGAGGATCCCAACGATGACAGCGTGGGCTACGGCGGCCTGCCGAACGAGGAGGGCGTGGTCGAGCTCGATGCCTGCTGCATGCATGGACCTTCGCGCCGCGCCGGCGCCGTCGGCGGCGTGCACGACATCAAGAACGTCTCGCTGCTCGCGCGCGAGGTCATGCTGCACACCGGGCACGTGATGCTGGTGGGCGAGGGTGCCACCCGTTTTGCGCTGGCGCGGGGGTTCAAGCGCGAGAACCTGCTCACCGACGAGTCCCGCAAGGTGTGGCTGCTGTGGAAGGAGTCACATGCAGACTGGTGGGGCCCGGGCCTTGCGGATCCTTCGTGGAAATCACGGCTGCAGCAGCGGCTGCAGTCGCAGGATGCAGCCGCGCAGGTGAAGCGCCTGGCCGAGATTGCGCAGGACCTCGGCATCCCCGAGGAGCGGCGCATGGCAGCGGTGCGCAAGGTCCTGTTCCCGCCCACGGGCACCATCCATTGCTCTGCGCTCAATGCCAAGGGAGAAATGTCCGGCATCACCACGACCTCGGGCCTTGCGTGGAAGCTGCCGGGCCGGCTCGGCGACTCGCCCATCATCGGCGCAGGCTGCTACACGGACCAGGATGTGGGTTCGGCGGGCGCGACCGGGAGCGGCGAGGAGAACATCAAGGTGGCCGGAGCGCACACCATCGTTGAGAACCTGCGCAAGGGGATGAGCCCCTTCGATGCGGGGATGGATGCGCTCAAGCGAATCGTCCGCAACTATGGCGGCGATCGGGAGCGGCTCAAGTACCTCGACATGACCTACTACGTGCTGCGCAAGGATGGCGCCTACGCAGGGGTCTCGATGTGGACCGGCTACGAGCCCGGACGGCCGCACACCATCGCCGTCCACGATGGAACGGCCCGCCTGGAGAAGACCGTCAGCCTCTACGAGGGCGTGTCACAGGAGTGGCCGCCCATCGTGGCGCCGCCGAAGAACTCTCTCTGATCCGGGGAAACGGTCAGCGCAAGAGTTTGGCCGCGTGGCCCCGCTGTTCGAGCAGGTCGACAGCGGTTCTGTCAAATGAAACGAAGGTCTCGGCACCCAACCAGGCCCCCTCATGCGCGACGACGCCATCCGCAAAGTCGCCACCGGCTTCGAGCATCGCCAGGCCCAGCTCGACGGCGGGCCGATCGCAAACGACGTTCGAGCTCGAAATCAGCATTCGGACGGCGGAGACCACATCAGACACGGATAGATCGTAGACGCTGCGCAGCACCCATACAAACTCGCACAGCGTCGGCAGTGCCACCGCAATGAGCTTCGCGCTCGTCAACACCTTGTCTGCAATGCGTGCCTGCGCCTCGTCGTCTCGTACAGCGCTGCGCACCAGAACGTTCGTATCCGCATTGATTTTCACTTCTTCTCCGCCCATCCTCGCGAGGCTGCGGCTTTCAGTTCTTCAAGCGAAGCCCTTTTCCGCGATTTCCCTGCCAATACGCCGATGAACCGATGTATTCGCCCAGTGGGGCGCGCGGCCCGGACTTCTACGCGGCCGTCAGGGAGCAGCTCGGCCTCGATCTGCTGGCCGGCGCGCACGCCAAGATGCCGCAGCAACTCTTTTCGCAGGGTGATCTGACCCTTGGCTGTCACTGTGAGCGTCGTCATCGAGGTGGTCTCCGGTGTGGCGATGCATGGTAAGGTGATTATGCCTTACTTGGCAAGGCGGAGCGACAACTGCCGCGAATCTGCTACAGCGCTCCGCGGATCACCCTGCCCTCGAACACCACAGCCGTGGGCGCCGTCTCGTGGATCCTGTCGACAGGCGCTTCAAACAGGTTCTGGTTGAGCACCACGAAACTCGCGAGCTTCCCGGGCTCGAGCGATCCGAGGATCGGTGAGAGGCGCAGCTGCTTCGCTGCATTGCGGGTGTAACCGCGCACGAGGTCCGGGAGCTGCAACATCTCGGAAGCCGGGGCCTTCATGCCATAGGCCTGGTAGCGCGGCTCCACATCGAAGCGCGTGTGCGCGATCTGCATGCCGAAATACGGGTTGGCACGCGACCATTCGTACAGCGTGGTGGTGTCACTGCCGAAGGTCATGGTGCCGCCCAGCGAGATGATGGGCTGGAAGCGGTACAGGTTGGCGTGGCGCTGGGGGCCCAGGGTCTCCAGCACGCCCTGGAAGTACCCGCCCGACCAGTGCGGCGTCCAGTTGATCAGCACGCCGAGCGGCGCCACGCGGGCGAAGTCGGCGTCGTTGATCAGCTCGCAGTGCGCGAAGGTCACCTGGATGCGCCATTTCTCGCCCAGGCGCTTGCGAGCCTCCTGCACGGCATCGAGCGCGGTGCGAAAGGTGCGATCGCCGGTCATGTGGATGTGCAGGTCCACGCCCCGATCGTTCATCACCAGGAGCGTGGAGACGAGATCGTCCAGGCTCATGCGCGGGTCCACGCGCTTGGCCGGATCGTGCGCGAAGGGCTCGAGGAGCGAGCTGGTCTCGAGCTCATTGGTGCCATCGAGGAACAGCTTGAGCGTGTTCACGCGCAGGTGAGGGCTGCCGTATTTCTTCTGCCAGTCACGCAGCAGGTCCAGGCGCGACTCGAGCTCCAGGCGTGACTGCAGCAGCACGGACCCTTCGTAGTAGAGGTTCAGCCGGTTCGCCTTCTCGAGCTGCGTCAGCGCATCGAAGGTGCCTTCCTCGGTGCGTGCATCGAAGACGGCGACCACGCCATTGTCCGTGAGGAAATCCAGCGTCCGGGCGAGGGAGTCGGCGCTCACGCGTGAAGGCGGCGCCCACTTGGCTGCCTTGTACAGCTTCGGCAGATAATCCGAGTACGCGTTCTCCTTGGCCCAGCCGGTGGGCTCGCCCTGCGCATCGCGCACGAAGTAACGCACGCCGGGCTCCGGATCCTTGGTGTTGCGGTCGATGCCCATGAGCTTGAGCGCCTTCGAGTTCAGCACTGCGGAGTGGCCGGAGAAATCCTCCCAGATCACGGCGCGGTCGGGTACGTACTGGTCGATGAGCTGGCGCGAGGGGCCGCTGGCGCCGAACATCTGCGTGGGGTAAAGCTCCGCATCGATGACGGGCTGGTTGGGATGCGCCTTGGCCCACTCCGCGAGGAAGCGCAGCTGCTCATGCGGGTCCATGGTCCACGGCAGGATGGTGTGCCAGGAGGACAGGGTGACGAGTCCCGGATGCGTGTGGCTGTCAATCAGCCCGGGCAGCACCATCCGGCCCTGCAGGTCATGGACCTTCGTGCCCGGGCCCACGGCGGCCTTCCACGCATCACCTTCCGGTTCGCCCACGTAGATGACCTTGTCGCCAGCCACGGCCATGGCGTGGGCCCACGGCGTCCAATCGTTCTGCGTGTAGATGCGCGCGTTGACGATGGCGTAGTCGGCGACACCGGTGGTCGAGCTGTAGGGAGCGGCGCCGCGTGCCAGGCCGGTCAGCCCCAGCATCAGCAACAGCAGGGTGTGCGAGGCAAGGACGTGCGGGCGGATGCGCATGCAGAGTTCTCGAGTGGACATCCCGGCCGCCATGGTAAAGCAGCGCACGATGGCGCGCAGCGGTTTGACATTTCCAGGAGTTGTCTTCGACGCAATCAGGGTTTTCCTGCCCCGGCCCGTGCCTTATGGAAAACCCGATTCATTTGACGATTGCGCTCTGGATAGACTGCAGGTCATGCAAACGAGAGCGGGGATTGCGGTCGTTGCGGGCGTGTGCATCGCCGTGATGACCAGCGGATGCGTGAGTTCCACGGTCCCGGAAGCCCGCGGCAGGAGCGTGCCGGTGGTGCGCGAGGACACGATGCCGCAACTCGCCGCCGAAGCGCGCGAGGCATCCGAGAAGGCCGAACGGCGTCAACGCGCGGTGCGCCGCTGCCGCTTCGAGATCCCGGGTGCCACCGACCGCATCCTCACGCGCCCGGACACCGACCCGCCCGTCGCCGCCTGTCTGGCGCACTCCCGCGCCTAGAACCGTCCGGCGTCGACGTCCCCGATGAAGCTGATGACGCCTGACATCCAGGTGTGCTGGTCGTCGTACAAGGCCATGTGGCTGCCGTTGGGGCAGTACAGGTAGCGGCCCTTCCTGACCTTCTTCGCGATCAGCTCCATCTGCGCCGGCTCCATGGTGTCATGGCGGGCGCCCACCGACAGCGTCGGCACGATGATCTTCGGCAGGTCGGCGGTGCGGTCCCAGTGTTCGAGCAGCCCGCTGGAACCCATTTCGCTCGGTCCCTGCATCGGGATGTAGATCTTCTTGTTCATTTTGGAAAAGGCCCTGACCACCGGGTCCGGCCATTGATCAGCGGGCATGCGCAGCACGTGATCCGTGTAATAGTGATGCGTCAGCAGATCTTCGTAGCGCGGATCGTCGTAGCGATTGGCCGCCTCGAGTGCCTGGAGCTCCGCGAGTACCTTCGGATCCATCGCCGGCATCAACACCTGGTGCGCATATCGGTTGTAGGCCGGGATGCTGGCCACCATGTTGGAGATGATCAGGCCCTTGAGGTGCTGCTGGTACTTGAGGGCGTACTCGAGCGCGAGCATCCCGCCCCAGGATTGGCCGAGCAGGTAGAAGTTGTCGTGGTCCAGCTTCAACGCCTTGCGGACCTGCTCCACTTCCTCGACGAAGCGCGGCAGCGTCCACAGCGAGACCTCGTCGGGCTGGTCGCTGTAGGCCGAGCCGAGCTGGTCGTAGTAGTAGTACTCGATGCCTGCCTTCGGAAAGTAGCTGTCCAGCGCCTCGAAGTATTCGTGGGTGGCGCCCGGCCCGCCGTGCAGCAGCAGCACCTTGATGCGCGGGTTATTGCCCACGCGCTTGGTCCAGACACGGTACTTGCCCTTGGGCGTGTCGATGGTGATGAGCCGGACGCCGCCGGCGAGCGCGTCATCGCGGCCACTGGCGTCGAAATAGGTGGCGGGTGGGAGTTGGGCGCCCGCATTCGCGGACATCGACAAGATGGTTAGCGCCGACAGCGTCAAGGCCAGAATGCTTCGCTTCATCATTATCCCCTGTCATCCAGAGGCCGTTTCGCTGAACGGCTGTGCCGCCGATGCGGCGTTTTGCGGATCCTATCACGGGGCTCGAGCCGCTGATTCAGTGACGTTCGAACGCGGCGGTGACCAAGCTGACGATCAGCAGGGTGGCGCCCTGGGACAGCAAAAGTGCCATCACTCCCCGCAGTGCGGACCACCACCGAGGCCCGTCGAGGAATTGCGAGTTCGCGAAACCGAAGTACAGGGGCCACAGTGGCAGGTAGGCATAGTACAGATGGGTCGCAAGCGCGGGGTCCTGGCGCAGCAGCAGCCAACCGGGAATCACCAGCACCGCATAGCAGAGGATGTGGATCGCACCCGTGTAGGTGCCAGCCTTCTGGCCGCATCGGGAACAAAAAAGTTGGCCGCGGCTCAGCGGATGCTCGCAGTTTGCGCAGGACCCACCGGGTGTGCGAATCGCTTCGGAGCCTGAGGTCGCCATGGACCCGAAGTGTAGTCGATCAGCGCGTGCCCCAGGCGCGAACACCCTCGGCTTCCAGGAAGCGTTCCGCGCCGGGCCCCCAGCCGGCCTGGTTTGCGAACTTCGTTGAGGCCGGAATACAATGAGAAACGATGCGGGTGTAGTTCAATGGTAGAACTGTAGCTTCCCAAGCTACTAACGTGGGTTCGATTCCCATCACCCGCTCCAGCATTTCGCGGGGAGCCATTTCGGGCTGTACCGGGCCCAGCCCTCGGACCGCTCTAGTCTGCCAGCCCCATCACGAACGCAATCGCTGCGTTCAGTCGTACGATATCGCGCTGTTCAAGCGTTCCAATTTGACGCCCGACCCTATCCCGGCGAATGGTTACGGGTTTGTCGACCATGATCTGGGAGCGCGCCTTGAGGCCATTCCGCGCTGACGGATCGATGGTGACGCGAAACCCCGAAACTTCCGCGATCCCGGAAGTCATCTGGCAGACGACGACCGACGCATGCGCGGCAGGTAAAGCGTCCGTCTGCACGATCACGGCAGGTCGCGGTTTGCCGTAGTCCCCAGAGGCGGCAACCGTCACCAAATCGCCACGCTTCACCGCGCGTCGAACTCGGACACGGACTCGATCCAGCGCATGGCATCGAGTTCATCGCCAGCATCCAGCGCGGCGACCTGTCGCGCGACGCGACGCCGCACGGTAGGGGACCGAGCGTCGGGAACGACGAGCCGAAGTTCCTTCAGTCCCTGTGAGCGGCGGCGCGCCCGCATTGCCTTCATGCGCTCAGCTGTCTCAGCCATGGTCAAGTCCTCCGTAACGCGTTACATTGTAACGCGTTACGGCAAGCGGCTCAATGTGCATTTCAACGCTGGTTTTGCAGTTCCCTTGCCATCGAGTTTACGCGGACGCGTTCAGCTGATCACGCGCAGTGGCTTCACACGCGAGAAGTCCCGATCGTGGGTCACCAGTGCTGCCGCGTTGATGGCCAGCGCGCTCGCGGCCTGAACGGCATCGGGGAGTTTCAGTCGGAGGGTCGCCCGCAGGCGTTCGGCGCTCTCTGCAATCTCGGCATCGAGCTCGACGCACCGCCACGACTCCAGGACGGCACGGTATCGGCGAGTGAGGGCCTCGTCACCTGCTTGCAGCGGACCGGCAAGGACCTCTGCGACGGTGATCGTCGTTACGGCGAAGCGGAACTCACCAGCTGCGTGACGCTCAAAAAGCGGCTGGAACCGTGCCGCATATCGGGCATTTGATTCCAGGCAGTAGATGATGGGCGCGGTGTCCAGCAGCAGCAATGCGTGCTCGGGCAGTCCGCGCAGGTCTAGCGGTTCCATTCGTCACGCATGCCGCCGATGGTCTTGGCGCTGTCCTTGCCCCACAGACCTTGGCCGGATCCTCGCAAGTTGGCGAGCGACTGTTGTCCGCTGGTCGCGTCGTATTGATCCAGCGGGACCAGCGCCGCAACCGGCCGGCCATGCTTCGTGATGATGGTCGATCGCCCGTTCTCTGCCGCATCCAGCAGGTCCGGGAGCTGATTGCGTGCCGCTTCGGCGCCCTTGTGGATCGTCTTTGCCATGGCATTACTGTACGGCGCTGTACGGAAATGTCAATTGGCCAGTATCACGATCGTTTCACACGCCCGCCGCACGCAGCGCGCCGCCTGCAGCCCGCAACCTATCGACAAGTGATTGAGGTTGCGTCGGTTTTCGTCGGTTGAGCGTGAAGTTGAGTCAAGCCACGTGCCTCCGAGGCACTTCGCTGCGACACTGGTATCAGACCCGTCGGAAACGATTTGCAGGACCCTTCGAACGAGATGCGCCGCCCCCATCGCTTCGTGCCGCTGCTGCTCGGCACCCTGCTGACATCCGCCTGCGCCAGCGTCGGCCCCGGCTACCGGCCACCGACCGCTGCGACGCTGATCGTGCCCGATGCATATGTGGGCGCACCCGCCGGCGCCGCGCCCGAGGCGCTGGAGCGCTGGTGGAGCCGCTTCGGGGACTCCGAGCTCGATGCGCTCGTCGACCGTGCGCTCGCCGGCAATCTCGATCTCGCCGTCGCCAGCGCGCGGCTCGTGCAGGCTCGTGAGAACGTCGTGCAGGCGCGCGCGGCCGGCCTGCCATCGCTGCAGGCGAGCGGCCAGGCGGCGCGCGATTTCGACGGCCATGGCAATACCACGCACAGCTACACGCTCGGCGCCGACGCGAGCTGGGAGGCGGACCTGTTCGGCGGCGTGCGCCGCTCCGTGGCTGCGAGCCGGGCGCTCGCCGATTCCGCGGCCTACGACCTCGCGGCCGTCCGGGTCTCGCTGATTGGCGATGTTGCGACCAACTACGTCCAGGCGCGGCTCGCGCAGCAGCGCCTCGTGCTCGCGAAGCAGAACCTCGGCTACGCCGACGAAAATCTGCAGATCGCGCGCTGGCGCCTGCAGGCGGGGCTCGTCGGCAGCCTCGACGTCGAGCAGGCGCGCAGCTCGCGTGCCCAGGTCGCCGTGTCGATCCCGAACTACGAGCAGGCGTACTCCCAGGCTGTGTTCCGGCTCGGGGTGCTGACGGGACAGGCGCCCGAGGCGCTCGGCACGCAGCTCGAGGCCGTGGCTCCCGTGCCATCGCCGCCCGCGGCGATCGCGGCTGGACTGCCGGCCGACACGCTGCGTCAGCGCCCCGATGTGCGCTCCGCGGAACGTACGCTGGCCGCGGAGACCGCGCGGATCGGCGTCGCGAAGGCGCAGCTCTACCCCGCGCTGCGGATCGCCGGCACGGTCGGCACGGCCGCTCGCAGCATCGGCGACCTGACCGACCTCGTGACCGGCAGCGTCTTCGCGACGCTCGCGCAGACGATCTTCGCCGGCGGTCAGCTTCGCTCGCAGGTTCGAAGCCAGGAAGCCGCCGCACGGGGCGCGTTCGCGAGCTACCGGCAGTCGGTGCTGACGGCGCTCGAGGACGTCGAGAACGCGCTTGCCGCGCTGCGCGCATCGGAGCAGCAGCGGGCGCAGTACGCCGAGGCGCTCGATGCCGCGCGCAACCAGGCGATCCTCGCGCGCAGCAACTACCGCACCGGCAACTCCGACTTCCAGGCGCTGCTCGAGGCCGAGCGCTCGCTCGTGTCCGCGAGCGACGGCCAGCTCGTCAGCCAGGCGAACGCGACGCTCGCGGTGATCCAGCTCTACAGGGCGCTCGGCGGGGGCTGGGATCCCGCCCGCCCGGCACAGGAATGAAATCAATGAACGACAGCCATTCAGGGACGCTGCCTGGCGACAGGCGCCAGGATCAGGACGACGCGAGCGAACGTGACCAGCCAACTTCCGTCGACGTCGACGAGTTCCTCGGTGTTCCCAAGCCGAAGCCTTGGTACCGGCGACCCGTCATCCTCATCGCGGTCGCCGCGGCGCTGCTCGCCCTGTGGCTGCTGTCACGGCTGTTCGGCGGCACGGCGTCGGTCGCATACACGACCGAGCCCGCGCGACGCGAGGATCTGACGGTGACCGTCTCCGCGACCGGCAATCTGCAGCCGACGAACCAGGTCACGGTCGGGTCGGAGCAATCGGGTCTGGTCGAGGCCGTCTACGTCGACAACAACGATCGCGTGACCAAGGGCCAGCCGCTCGCCCGGCTGGACACGTCCCGGCTCAACGATACGCTGAACCAGGCGAAGGCGGCGCTCGAGTCCGCGGCATCGGCCGTCGTGACAGCGCAGGCGACCGCGCAGCAATCCGAGACCAACCTGCGCCGCCAGGAGGAGGTCTTTCGGCTCTCCGACGGCAAGGTACCCTCACAGGCCGAGCTCGACACTGCGCGCGCCGACGTAAGTCGCGCGCACGCCTCGATCCGTTCCGCGCAGGCGCAGGTCGCGCAGGCCAAGGCGCAGGTATCCTCGGCGCAGACCAGCCTCGCCAAGGCGACGATCTATTCGCCCGTCAATGGCGTGGTGCTGTCGCGCTCGGTCGATCCTGGCCAGACCGTCGCCGCATCGCTGCAGGCACCCACGCTGTTCACGCTGGCCGAGGACCTTCGCCGGATGGAACTCGAGGTCAAGGTCGACGAGGCCGACGTCGGTCAGGTCGACGCCGGGCAGCACGCGAGTTTCACCGTCGATGCGTATCCGGGCCGCACGTTCGAGGCAGTGATCAAGCGGGTCGATCTCGGCGCGAACGCCAGCAGCGGCGGATCGTCGAGTTCGAGCAGCAGCGCATCCTCGTCCTCATCGTCCTCGACCAGCGCGGTCGTCGCCTACGGCGCCGTGCTCACCGTGCAGAACCCCGACCTGCTGCTGCGTCCCGGCATGACGGCGACCGCCGCGATCGTGACGACGACCCGGCCCGGCGTGCTGGTCGTCTCCAACGCGGCGCTGCGCTTCCGTCCCGCGAGCGGTGCGGGTCAGCCCAGCGGCGTCACGAGCGTGCTGATGCCGCGTCCACGATTCGGCAACGAGACGACACGCACCGCGACGATCGGCCGCGGCAGCACACAGACCGTGTTCGTGCTCGGTGCCGAGGGCCAGCCGCAATCGCGCCGGATCACGGTCGGCAGCACGGACGGCAGCATCACCGAGGTCACCGGCGGTGAGCTGAAAGCGGGCGAAAAGGTCATCACCGGCCAGCTCGCCGCCGGCAGCGGCGCGGGATCGCGCAGCGCATCGGGAGCGCGGGGTGGCTGAGCCGATCATCCGCCTGCGGCGCGTGACGAAAACCTTCGGCGAGGGCGCGACCGCCTTCCAGGCGCTCAAGGGCATCGACCTCGGGATCGACGCCGGCGATTTCGTCGCCGTGATGGGGCCGTCTGGCTCGGGCAAGTCGACGACGATGAACATCCTCGGCTGCCTCGACCAGCCGACAACCGGCGAGTTCCTGTTTCACGGCGTGCACGTCGAGCGGCTGACGCGCGACCAGCTCTCGCTGCTGCGCCGCCGCTACCTCGGCTTCGTGTTCCAGGGCTTCAACCTGCTGGCGCGCACCAATGCCCTGGAGAACGTCGAGCTGCCGCTGCTGTACCGCGGGCTCGACAAGCGCGAGCGGCGCGCGCAGGCGCTTGGTGCGCTGGATCGCGTGGGGCTCAAGGAGTGGTGGGACCACACGCCGGCCCAGCTCTCCGGCGGCCAGCAGCAGCGCGTCGCGATCGCGCGCGCGATCGTCACCCGGCCGCAGGTGCTGCTCGCCGACGAGCCCACCGGAAACCTCGACACCGAGCGCTCGATCGAGATCATGGAATTCCTCGCCGGGCTCAATCGCAGCAGCGGCATCACCATCCTGATGGTCACGCACGAGGCGGAGATGGCCGCGTTCGCGCGTACCATCGTGCACTTCCGCGACGGCCGCATCGAGCGCGTCGAGGCCGGCCACGCGAGCGGCGCGATGCCGGCGGAGGCCTGATGCTCGGCACGATCGTCCTCGTCGCGCTGCGCGAGATCCAGCGCCACCTGCTGCGCAGCTTCCTGACGACGCTCGGCATCGTGATCGGCGTCGCCGCGGTCGTCACGATGGTGCAGCTCGGTAACGGCGCAACCGCGGCGGTCAAGGAGCAGATCTCGAGCCTCGGCGCGAACATCCTGCAGATCCGCCCCGGCCAGGGCTTCGGACGCGGCGGCGGCGGCCCCACCCCGCCGCCGTTCAAGCAAGCCGATCTCGACACGATCCGCTCGCAGGTCGCCGGCGTGCGTGCCGCCGCGCCGGTCGCGCAGACCTCGACCACCGCCGTGCACGATGCGTCGAACTGGCGCACGACGCTCACCGGCACGACCAGCGAATACTTCACGGCGCAGCAGTGGGGACTCGCCGCGGGCCGCAACTGGGAAGGGACGGAGGAGAGCGCGGGCAAGGCGGTGTGCGTGATCGGCGAGACCGTGCGCCGGAACCTGTTCGCCGGCGCCGGGTCGCCGGTCGGCTCGGACCTGCGCATCGGCAAGGTGTCCTGCGAGGTGATCGGCGTACTGAAGTCCAAGGGCCAGGGCGGCTTCCAGGATCAGGACGACGTCGTGATCGCGCCGATCCGGATGGTGCAGCGCCGTTTCACCGGCAATCGCGACATCAGCGCGATCACCGTGGCCGTCGACGACCGATACGACACGCAGGTCGTGCAGAGGATGATCAGCCAACTGCTGCGCGAGCGGCGCAATATCACCGCCGGCAAGGAGGACAACTTCAACATCTTCGACACGCGCCAGATCAGCGAGACGCTGTCCGGGACGACGACGATCATGACGACGGTGATGGCCGCCGTCGCCGCTGTCAGCCTGATCGTCGGCGGCATCGGCATCATGAACATCATGCTCGTGTCGGTGACGGAGAGGACGCGCGAGATCGGCATCCGGCTCGCGATCGGCGCCGTCAGCCGCGAGGTGCTGCTGCAATTCCTCGTCGAGGCCGTCGTGCTTTCCTGCCTCGGCGGCATCGTCGGCCTGCTGCTCGGCGTGGCATTGACATTCGGCGTCGCGCCGCTGGTCGGGGTGCCGGTGCTGTTCAACCCCGGCATCAACCTGCTCGCGTTCGGCTTTTCCGCCGCGATCGGGGTGGTGTTCGGCTTCTTTCCGGCGCGCCGCGCCGCGTCGCTGAACCCCATCGACGCGTTGCGGCACGAGTAGTAAAGTCATGAACTTCAGATAATCTTGGCGCCATGAAGACTCAACGCAACGATCCATGTCCCTGTGGCAGCGGCAGGAAATACAAGCATTGTTGTCTGGCCGCCGCCGTGGATGCCTCGCCGGAGCAATTGACCTGGCGGCGGGTGCGCCGCGCGCTGGAAGGCTTCGCGCCGCGGATGCTTGACTTCATTCACGACACCTATGGACCCGACGCGCTGTACGAGGCTTGGGACGAGTTCATGGTGCCGGGCCTCGAGGCCGAGGAATTCGACCCGGATTCACCGCATCTGCAGTTGTTCTTCTCCTGGTTCCATCACTTCTGGTCGCCTGATCCGTACGACACAGTCCTCGAGAATGAATCACTCCACGACCAGATCCCGACGCAAGAGTTCTTGCAGCGCCGAGGCCGGAATCTCGATGCGACGCTGCGCGATTACCTGCAGGCCTGCCTCGTGGCGCCCTTGAGCTTCCACGAGGTCCGCCGCTGCGATCCTGGAATCGGCTTCGTATCGCTGGACCTGTTCACGGGTGAAGAGCACACGGTGATCGAGCGAGGCGCATCCACCACCCTCCAGCCGAACGAGATCATTTTCGGGCAGATCGTGCGCGTGCAGGGAATCGCCATGCTGGAAGCCTGCTCGCCGTTCGGACTGCGGCCCATCGACAAGATCGTGATCCTCGATATGCGCGAGCGTATCCAGAAGCGTTGGGACGTGCTGACGCCGGAGGTGATACGCGATTACGATGGGGAGTTGATCGCACTGTATCTGTCGCTTGCCGAGGCGGTCTTGAACCCAACGCTGCCGCAGCTGTGCAACACGGACGGGCACGTACTGTCGCCACAGCAGCTGATATTCGACATTGATTCCCCCGAGGCGTGCTTCGACGCACTCAGGACGCTTGCACACGAGGGCGGCGAGGATGTGTTGCAGTCCGTGCAACGCGACCGTACCGGAGCATTCACGCGCGCCAGCTTCAATTGGACCAAGGCCGGCAATGCACAGAATCCAGGCTGGAACAACACGGTCCTCGGGTCGATCGTCATCACGCGCAAGCGGCTGACCTGCGACCTCAATTCCGATGAGCGTGCCGCCGAGCTGCGCGGCTTGGTCGAGCAGCGTCTGGGAAGCGGCGCCCGCTTCCGGTTCACCAAGATGCAGTCCATCGAGGCGGCGCTGGCCAAGGGTCCGGAAAAGGTGCAATCGCCGGCGGAACTTGCGGCAATGGAAAAGCTCCAGCAGGAACCGGCGGTGATCGCCGAGATGCAGCGGCTGCTGACCGCCCATTACGACAGTTGGCCGCAGCAACCCTTGCCCGCGCTCGATGGGCAGACGCCGGAGCAGGCGGTGCGCGATCCGCTCGGGCGCGAAAAGGTGGAAGCGCTGCTGCGCGACTTCGAATTCGGCGCAGCCCGAGGGTTGCCTGCTTTTGATCCGGCGATCGTCGCGCGGCTGCGGGAACGGCTGGGATTGGCCGCCGCAACGCGTTGATGGCGCACGCCGACGGATTCGCATCATGAATTCCCTCATGGACATTGCCGAGATCCTGCGCCGGCTCGATTCTCCGGGTTCCTTCGCGACCCACTTCACTGCTGCTTGCAGCGACCTGAATCTTCGCGTGCAAGGGGTGGGCGCGATCCGGCTGCCGTTGACGGCGGCAACTGCCCGGAAACTGAGCGCCGCTTCGACACCGGCTTACCACGGCTACAAGGAACAAACGCGCCTGGATCCGAAGGTCCGTGATACTGGAGAGATCGCCGGTGAGCGGGTCGAGATCGACGATGCAAGTTGGCGCGGGCCATTTGCAAAGCATCTGGATCGCATCCGCCGTTCCCTCGGTCTTCCCGTCGGGTCGCATCTGCAGGCGCAGTTGCACAACCTCCTTGTCTATGCGCCCGGCCAGCATTTCGCGCAGCACCGGGATTCGGAAAAAGCCGATGGCATGATTGGCACCCTGGTGGTCTGCCTGCCTTCGACTCATGCCGGGGGTGAGATTTCGATACGGCATCAAGAGGAAACGCTGCGCGTCGCAGGGTCCCGGAGCGAACTGACGCTGATCGCCTTCTACGCCGACTGCCCGCACGAGATTCTCCCGGTCCAGAGCGGTTATCGGGTCGCTCTCACCTACGACCTGATCCTCACCGGCACATCCGCTGATTTGCAGACTCCGCGCCGGGTATCCGATGAATTGGTGATCAGCCTGCGCCGCTTCTTCACGATGCTGCCGCCGCCACGCTGGAAGGGCGATGATGAACGCACACCGCCGGAACGGCTCGTGTATCTGCTCGATCATCAATACACGCGGCAGGGACTTCGCTGGAACTTGTTGAAAAACGCGGATGCGAAGCGCGCGGCGCTGCTGCGACAGGCCGCGCGGGAGCTGGATTGTGAGACTTTCCTGGCATTGGCGGACGTGCACGAAACCTGGGCTTGCGAAGAGCCGTATCCGGCGGACGGACACCGGTGGTACGAGGACGAGGACGAGGACGAGGACGAGGACGATGATGAAGACGGCGAGAACGATGGCGATTCGTCCGCCGCGGCAGACTACGAACTGACCGATCTGATCGAGACCGATGTGGAACTGCGGCATTGGGTGTCGGCGGACGGCACCGCAGAGAAGATCGCCACGGGTGTCGCCGACGCAGAGCTTTGCATGACCAAACCCTCGGTCGACTTCGATCCCTTCGAAACCGAGCACGAGGGTTACACCGGTAACGCCGGCAACACCGTGGAGCACTGGTATCACCGTGCGGCGATCGTGCTGTGGCCGCGGAGCAGGAACTTCGTGATCCGCGCAAAGGCCTCTCCGCGTTGGGCCATTGCCCAGGTGGCCAAGGCATTCAAGAACGGGCAACCGCAGGCGGGACATGATCTCGCACGCAGTTTGCTGCCCTTCTGGAAAGCGGTCGGCTGGCGGACGGAGGGCGCATCGCTGCTCGCCGCCACCCTCAAAGTCGCTGCCGTGATCGAAGATCCATCGCTGGCGGCTTCGCTGCTTCAGCCATTTGGTCTCACCCGGTTGACGGCCGCCATGGCTCCCTGGATCGCGCAATTGCTGAGCGTGCATGGTTTGCAATGGTGGCAGCAGCTGCTGAGAACCTGGGCGTCATCACGGCAGGACGACGACGATGCCCAGCTGTCATCGTGGACCGTCGTCGTGATGCCGGAATTGTCGCGCGCAGTGTGCGCAGGGCATCCAACGGAGGGTCCTGCGCTGATCGAAACGCTTCTGGCCCGCCAGTGTGCGTGGTTCGAACGACAGGTGAAGCATGCATCGCGTATCCAACGTACGAGCGAGCGCCAGCGGCAATTGACGCAGTTGGGAGAACCGTGGCTGGGAGTCCTGCGATCCGCTCATTTCGCAGGTCAGGCCGGCTTGCACCGGCAGCTGATCCATCTGCTCACGACTGGCGATGAACTCTGGCCACTGCCCATGGCCGCCGTGCGAGCAGCCCACTCAATGAAAGCGGCGCCGATGCTGCGCGAGTTGGAGCTGCGTTCCCTGCATGGTCATTGCGTGGCGACTCTCACGCGATGGCTCGAGGAGCCGCCGCGCGCAGCCGACGATTGGTCGATCATGACGCCGGTGCACGGCACGGGACCGCTGCACCGGCAACTGACGCAGTTCCTGCGCGCGCATGGCGAAGTGACGATGGAATGGCCGCTGGCCAAGGACGACCGGCGCTACATCCATGGTCTCATCGACGACGCGGGTCTGCCGGTGACGCACGTGACGCGGCGTACGGGGCGGCCATTCACACTCGTCCTGCAAAAGACTGCCGCTTTATTCGACGGCGATCGCCAGCGGCGTCGCGGCTGGCTGAAGGACTTGGAGTGGTTGCGCGGTACGGCTGCGAAATGATCTGGAACCGCACTTGTCCGCCCAGGTCCATCAAATCCTTGTCGCCCGTCACCAGCCAGTGCGCTGCACCGACTGCCAAGCCGTGCGCAACGGCACCAGGCGGCCATTGACGAACAACAACGCCGACAGGACAGTGTTGGTGTCGAGGACACCCCGCCGGGCTTCAGCCATCAGCGCTGGCTGCCCGCGCTGCGTGTCCACGTGACGGCGTCTTCCATGTCCTGTTCCGAAATTTCGAGTTCAGCCAGCTTCGCGCGAACCGCGTCGGCCCGCTGAATCCGCACCGGAGTCAGGACGATCTGACCGTTTTCCGCACGGATATCGTAGTAGCGCGGGTCGCCTACTGCCTTCGTAATGGCTTTCGGCATCACCGGCTCCACAGCCTGCCATTCGCGCGCCCGCTGTCGTCGATCGGTTGATGGCTGGGATGGAGAGAAATCTCTTGCGGTTAGGGAGGTTACGCCCGCGATGTCGAGCAGTTCGGCGATGGTGAGCGAGTCGACGCAGGTCTCCGCGAGATTGAAACGACACTTCGTCTCGAACTCGTTCATCCACTGCTCGACGGCGAAAGGCGTGAACTTCATCGACGGGTTCCTCGTTCTGCGTTCGCGCCTGCAAGCGCGATGATCTCGTCCACCATCAGCCGGTAGCTGTCCTGCGATGGCGCCAGCATGTCGAAATGTCCGGCATCGGAGAGGGCCAGCGTGTGTACGTGATCGCCGCCAGGCCGGGGCCGCTGCCGATACCGTATCGCATCGGCTTCAGGCAGCACCATGGATGCTACCAGCAGCAGCGGGCCCGCCGGGAACGGCAACCGGCCGGGGTCACCCCAGTCATATCGGAACGAACGCGTCGATGGCGTACCGCCGAAGAGCTGTGAGACTACTGGTGCGTGACAAACCTGGGCATCGGTGCCGATCCACGCAGCAAGATCCACGGGCCCGTCGATGGCCACCGTTGCGGCGATGGGCAGCGGATCGCGACCGCGGAGCCGGTTCCATGACGGGAGTTGAGTTCGTGTCGCCACCCAAAGGGCGGCTGTGGCGCCGGCTGAGTGACCGATGGCCAGCACGCGTGACAGATCGATGGGCTGCAGTCTCGCCAGGCGACGCACATGGTCGGAGGCCGCGGCCCAGTCCTCGAAGCTTCCGGGCCAGCCCCCACCTCGATCTCCCAGTTGCCGGTATTCCACGTTCCAGGTGGCCACGCCGCGGTGTGCGAGGTCATCCGCCAGCGGCCGCATGTACTGCAGCGTTGCAAAGCCCCGGGTGAAACAGCCTCCATGGATGAGGATGGCAAGGGGAAAAGGTCCTGGCCCCTCCGGCATGCGCAGTTCACCAGACTGCAGTGGCGACGGCCCGTAGTGTGATGTGAGCAGCGGCTGCCTCACCGGCAAGGCAGCGATATCATCAGGTCCCAGGTGTGCGGCCACGGCGTACGCGGCCGGCATCAGGCCACCCATCAGCGTCAGGAGCAGGATCAAAGGTTTCGACATGGTGCGCTGATCCTACCGCAGGTGCTCTGGAGTACCAGGCTCCGCTGCGTCAAACTGCCCCGATGTCCTACGAGCGGCTCCTGTCCATACGCCTCGCGCCGCCGGCATTTCGAGTCGATCTGCTCGGGCGGCCACAGCTCCTGAGCCGGTTGCGTGCGCCCGGCGATGCGCAGCTCGCCATCGTGGTCGCGCCCGCCGGTTACGGCAAGACCTCGCTTCTGTCGCAGTGGCGCATACGGCAACTCGAGGCTGGTCATCGCATCGCGTGGCTGAATGCCGGAGGCACCGAAACCGATGCATCCCAGTTCCTGGCCGATGTCATCCTCTCACTGAGCCAGGGCGGTGCCGCGCTGGGCGCGCTGGTGAGCCAGGCTGAGCTGGGCTTCAGCGACACGCCCATTCGCGCATCGCTTGCATCGCTCGTGCGGGCGCTGACGCAGGAAGCCCGGCCGATCACGCTCATCATCGACGACCTTCACCGCCTGCCCGCTGACGTCGTGGAGCAGGTGCTCGGACCGCTGGTGTCGTCCATGCCGCCCATGCTGCACCTCGTGCTCTCAGGCCGCGAGCGGCCCGCCCTGGGGGTGGCCGAGCTGCGTGGGCGCGGCCAGCTCATCGAGATCCAGGCGGCGGAGCTGCGCTTCACGCCGCAAGAGGCCCATGCCCTGCTGCCGACACTGGACGAGGCATCGTTGTCGCGTCTGATGGACACCACCGAAGGCTGGCCGGTGGTGCTGCAGCTGTGCAAGCTGTGGCTCGAGCGCGAGCCGCGGCGCGTATCGCTGATCCCGAAATTCTCAGGACGGGTGGTCGAAGTCGCGGATTACCTCACCGAGCAGGTCCTCGCGGATCTTCCGCCCGACGCACTGCTCATCCTGCAGGATGTCTCGATCCTCGAGTCGTTCAACGCTGACCTGATCGAGGCCTTGAACCAGAACTCGCAGGCCTGGAGCCGGCTCCTGCATGCCCATCGGCTCGAGAATTTCCTGACGCCGCTGGACGAGGAGCGCTACTGGTTCCGGCTGCATCACCTGCTGTCGGATTTCCTTGCGGGCCGCTTGCGTGAATCCCAACCCGAGCGACACCATCGCCTTCATGAAGCCGCCTCGCGGTGGTTCGAATCCCACGGCATGCTGCGGGAGGCCATGCAACACGCGCATGCCATCGGTGACCACGCGCGGACCGCGGCGCTGATCGATCGCGCCGGCAGTTGGGAGATGGTGATCCACGGCGGCTATGGCGTGATGCGCTCGATGCTGCGGTTCATGCCCGCCGATCGCGAGCGCGAGTTCCCGCGGGCCTATTTCGCCAGACTTCTGCAACGCGCAAAGGAAGGCCAGGTGCAGGAAGCCCTGGAGGCATTCGAGTCATACCGACGCGAGACGGCGGACTTCACCTGTATCGCCGGCGCACCCTCCGCCACGGCGGCCCGGGATGCGTTGCACGTCGGTCACTTGCTGTATGGCTACGCGGACGGCCATATCGCGCCTGACGCGATCTCGCAGATCTACCGGCAGTGCGAGGAACTGGACCCGGCCGACGGCGTGGGCCGCAGCGCGCTGCTCAATACCGCCTGCCTGATCGGCCTGGGGCTCGGGGACATGCAGGTGGCGCGCATCGCCTGCCAGCGTGCCATCGACTCGCTGCGACGCATCGGCTCCGTGCTGGGCGTGAACTACTGCTACCTGCACCTCGGCCTTTCGCACCTGCACCTGGGCGAGCGGCGCGAGGCCGAGGCGATGTTCCGGGAGTCGCTTTCCCTGGCGGAGGAGAATTTCGGCGTCGACAGCGGCCTGAAGTCCATGTCCGATGTCTATCTCGGTTTCGCCTTGCATGGAAGGGGCGACACGCAAGGTGCGCAACAGCACATCCAGCGCTCGCTGGAGAGCATCGAAAGCGGTGATGGCTGGTTCGACGCGTACGCCGAGGTCTACGAGATCCTCGCTGCCGCTGCCTTCGGCCAGGCGGGACTGCCGGCGGTGGCGCCGGTGGTGGAGCGGGCGATCACGACGGCGAAGCGCCGTGGCATGCCGCGGCTGAGATCCCTGATGCATGCCATCCACGCGCGCTTCGCGGCCAGCGCTGGCGATGTGACGCGGGCGAAGGCCGCGCTCGACAAGGTCGAGCCGGCTTTCCAGGCGGTGCGATGGACCCACGATCCGTTCTGGTGGCGCACCGATCATGCGGCGGGAACCGCGCTTGCGCTGCTGGAAGTCGCGCAGGGTGAGGCCGAGGCGGCGGGGCGTACGCTCGCGGCGCTGCACGAGGCCTGCACCGCGCAGCGGCGGGTGCGGCAACTCGCCACGGTCCGCGCCTTGCAGGCGGCGTTGAAGTTCCAGCTCGGGATGTTGGAGGAGGCGGCGCGCGAGCTGGCCGGCGTGCTCGACGGGAGGATGGCGGAAGATGACCTGCAGCCGCTGATCGACCTGGGGCCCGTGCTCGTGCCATTGGCGCAGTTCGCGCGCAAGTGGGCGCTCGAGAACGGCACCAGCACGCTGGTACGCCGTGCCTTGGGTGCGCTCGCTGACCGCGGGCTGCAGCTCCAGTTGGCTGGGGCGCCGGTTGAGCTGCTCAGTCCGCGCGAGCGCCAGGTGCTCATCGAGCTGGCCCGCGGCGCGCCCAACAAGACCATCGCGCGCGCGCTGCAGATGACCGAAAACACCGTCAAGTTCCACCTGAAGAACATCTTCCTGAAGCTCGGCGTGCAGCATCGCGCTGCCGCGATCCGCGCCGGTCGCGAGCAGGGCTTGTTGAGCTAGCTCGACTTCGGAGGCCGGTTCCGGTAGATCAGCGCCAACGATCTGCTTCATGCGGAACTCAGGATTTCGACGGGCACGAAGGGTTCATCGATGCCGAACAGCTTCGGCCCGAACACGGCGAGGGACTCGGGACGGCGCATGATCGGCGCGGCGGAGTAGCCGACCACCGCCACGCGCTGGCCGTAGGCCAGCATCTCGGCCGTCAGGGGTTCGGCAGACTCACGATCGACGATGCTGATGAGGTCGGGCACGATGGCGACGGTGCGGCCGTCGCGTCGCGCCACCAGGAACTCGTTCTGGATCTCCACGATGAATTCCCCGGCAGGGCGGGTGGGGTCCGCGATGCGGACACGTCCCCAGTGCCATCCCTCGCGTGTCTCGTGGGAGACGTCCTGGATCTTTCCCTCGAACAGCAGCCTTGCCTCGCGCTGCAGGTCCGGCCGCTGCAGGTGGTGCACGAGCGCGCGTACGGCATCATCGCTCCCTTCGCGTGCGGCGCGGATGCAGCGGCCGATCTCCAGCGTATCGGTGAGCGTGCCATGCACGGCGAACTGCCGGGCGTGCTTCCCCGTCATCGGATAGAGCGCGCCGTAGATCATCGAACCCAGCGAGGCGCACACCGCCCGGGCGACATCCTCGGCCGTGCGATCGGACACCGTGTGCAGGCTGATGACGTTGCCCGAGTCGTCCAGCAACAGCGCCGGGGTTGCGTGGCAGCCATAGACGCTGAACGTGGTCATCTCGATGTGCGGGAAGGCGCGGCCCATGCCATCCGCGTCGATGACCGGGATGTCGGCAAGCGCCCCCAGGGCCAGCGGGAACATGGAATTCGCGCCGCCGATCTCGGCGCTGATCAGCGCATCGATGCGCCGGCCGAAATGCTTCTGCGTGGCATCGACGATCTTCATCAGCGTGTTGGCGCTCACCAGGTGTTCGATCAACACAGTGGGAGCGCCGATGCCGGCCACGGAAATGACGAAGGCGTCGTCGGCGAGTTCGGAAGCGTCGATGATTCGTGGCCGCCGGCCCTGGAGGAGCTGGCGGGTCACGAACAGCTCTCCGATGTAGGGGTCGCCGCCGCCGCCCGTGCCCAGGAACACCGCGCCACGTGCCATGTCCTGGATGTCCTGCACCGTTTCCACCGCCTTCATGCGCCCGCCTCCAGGTTGAGCTCACCCACCGCGCGTACCTTGAGCTGCACGGCGCTCGATCGCATGTGGGTCATCGGCAGCTCGACGATGTCGACCACCTCCACCGTCGCGCGATCCGCACCCGCGGCGACCGCGCTTTCCGTGGCCTCGCGCCGCGCAAGGGACAGCGCCGCGTCGCGTCCGCCGGCATCGTAGTCGAACAGGCGGTCGACCCGGCCGCTGACGCGGGCAATCGCCGCGCCCACGGCGTTGGTGACGTCCCAGTGCCGTGGACGGTGGAGTTCCGACACGCCGGCGAGGTCGCGCGATACCAGGATGCTGCCACCACCGACCAGGATGGCAGGCACCGGCCTGCTGTTGGTCTTCATTGCGTCGATGGCATCCTCGATGCACCGGTGGATGCGCTCGGTCACCTCGCGGGCGAAGCCCTCCTCGACGTCGCGAACGCGCGCGGCATCGCCGAGCGCCGCGTGCCCCAGGCGCACGGCGATGTCGGTGGTGGTGAGCTCCGAGCCTCCGAACACCTGCGCCAGTTCGGTGAGTCGGAATCCCACCGAGTCTGGGCCGAGGCTGATGCCGCCGTCGCCGCGCCTGACACGCGTGCCTCCGCCGAGCGCGACCGAGAGCACATCGGGCATGCGGAAATTGGTGCGCACGCCGCCGATGTAGTGCGGTTTCGCCGTCTCGCGGGGAAAGCCACGGCTGAGGAACCCGACATCGGTGGTGGTGCCGCCGATGTCGACCACCACCGCCTCGGAGAGGCCAGTGAGGAAGGCCGCGCCGCGGATGCTGTTGGTGGGGCCTGCGGAACAGGTGAGCACGGGGAAGCGCATCGCCGCCTCCGCCGTGAGCAGCGTGCCGTCGTTCTGGCTGAGGAACAGCGGCGCGCGAATCTGCAGCCGCGCGAAGGCCTGGGTGAGCGAGTCCACGACCCGGCGCGAGAGGGACAGGAGCGAGGCGTTCACAATGGCGGCGTTCTCGCGATCGAGCAATCCCAGGCCGCCGATGCTCGCGGAACAGACGATGTCGGCGCCGGGGTTGTGGCGAGCGATCAGCTCCGCTGCCCGCTGCTCGATGTCGGGCCGGACCGGCGCAAAGTTCGAGACCACGGCGATGGCGCCGATGCCCTTGGCCTTGATGTCCAGGGCCACGGCGGCGATCTCCGCCTCGTCCAGTGCCGCATAGGGAACACCGGTGTAGAACGAGCCTCCTTGAACGAGATAGGCGTGGGCTCCCAGGATCCGCAACAGGTCCTCAGGCCAGGCCGTCATCGGTGGCACGCCGTCGGTCTTGGGCAGGCTGACGCGCACCACGGCGACCGGCGAGAGGTGCTGGCGCTGCACGAAGGCATTGACGAACTGCGTGGTGCCGATCATCACGGCGCGGGTGCGGGATTGGCTGCCGGGCGCCTGCGCGAACAGCGCCTCGATCACATCGATCACCCCGCTGCCCACGTCCGTGCGCGTGGGCCGCTTGGCCGAGCAGATGACGTTCGTCCCCTGCATGATGACGCCGTCGGTATTGGTGCCGCCGACATCGATCCCCAGGCGCAGGTCGCGCGGCTCGTCACGGTGATTCATGGCCACTCCGGGAGTTCCAGGTCGCGCGGATCATGCGCTCGCGTCCGCGGCGATGGCCAGACCCGGGCGCATCCGCGACAGGTAGCCTCGAGGGTGGCTCCTCGTGGTGCGCATGCAACGGCGCCTGCCTACTCGAACGGGTAGGGGTCCGCGGGCTCCACCCACACCTTGCAGCCTTTGACGGGATCACCTGCCTGGCGTGAACATTCCTCGAGCGGACTGTCGTTCCGCTGCAACAGAAAGGCTGATACGGGGAATCATGTCGCGCTCGCTGCGAATCGGTGTCGATGTCGGTGGTACCAACACTGATGCTGTGCTCCTGCAGGGCAGCCGCATCCTCGCCGAACACAAGTCTCCGACGACGCCGGACGTGGGCAGCGGAGTGCTGGCGGCGATCCGCGACGTGCTGGGCACCTCGGGCGTGCGGCCGGCGGAAATCTCCGGCGTCATGATCGGCACCACGCATTTCACCAACGCCTTCGTCGAGGCCAGAAGCCTGGCCTCGGTGGGCGTGCTGCGTCTCGCGGCACCTGCATCGATGGCCGTGCGACCTCTCGTTGACTGGCCGAAGCGGCTGCTCGAGGCCGTGACCAGCCAGGTGGAGATCGTGCGCGGCGGCTACAACTACGACGGCCGGGCCATCGCACCGCTGGACGAGGCCGCGGTGCGTCGCGCCGCGCTCGCCTTCAAGGCGCGCTCGGTCGGCGGCATCGCCATCTGCTCGGTGTTTGCCCCCGTGAATCCGGAGCAGGAACTGCGCGCGGCGCAGATCATCCGGGAAGAATGGCCGGACGCGCGGCTCACCCTGTCCTCCGAGATCGGCCGCATCGGCTTCATCGAACGCGAGAATGCGGCCGTGATGAACGCCGCGCTCACGCCCATGGCCGAGCGCGTCGTGTCCTCCTTCTGGCTGGCGCTGCGCGACCTCGGCATCGCCACCTCTTTCTACATCAGCCAGAATGATGGCACGCTGCTTAGCCCTGACAGCGTCGCGCGCCACCCGGTGCTCACCTTTGCCAGCGGCCCGACGAACAGCATGCGCGGCGCGGCACTGCTGTCGGCCGCGGAGAACGCGCTGGTGATGGACATCGGTGGCACCACCACCGATGTCGGCGCGCTGGTGAACGGCTTCCCGCGCGAATCCGCCATCGCCGTGGACATCGGCGGCGTGCGGACCAATTTTCGCATGCCGGACCTGCTGTCCATCGGCCTGGGTGGCGGAAGCCTGGTGGTTGCGCAGCAGGGAAGGGTGAGCGTGGGGCCACGCTCGGTGGGCTATCGCATCCGCGAGGAGGCTCTGGTGTTCGGCGGCAAGACGCTCACCGCCACCGACGTCGCGGTAGCCGCGGGCTATGCGGATGTGGGTGATCGTGATCGCGTCAGGCACCTCGACAGGAAGCTGGTCGATGCCGGCGTGGATGAGATCCACCGGCTTGCTGAGGACGCACTGGATCGCATGAAGACCGGGGCCGCGGCAGCGCCCATGATCCTCGTGGGCGGCGGCAGCGTGCTCATCAACCGCGAGCTTCGCGGCGCGTCCAGCCTCACCGTGCCCGAACATGCGTGCGTCGCCAATGCGCTGGGCGCGTCCATCGCGCAGGTGAGCGGAGAGATCGACCGCGTCTATTCCTACGAGAAGCTCGGCCGCGAGGAGGCCATGCGGCTCGCGCAGCAGGAAGCGAGCGGCAACGCCGTCGCCTCGGGCGCGGCCGTCGACAGCGTGCGCATCGTCGACATCGAGGAACTGCCCTTGCAATACCTGCCCGGTGCCGCCGTGCGCCTGCGCGTCAAGGCCGTCGGGGATCTCGCCCTGCAGGACGATGCCGCATGAAGGTCGGGCTCGACGACATCCAGGACCTCGCGCGCGGCGCCGCCATTCTCGGCACGGGCGGTGGCGGTGACCCGTATCTCGGCGGCTTGATGCTGCGCCAGGCGCTGCTCGACGGCGGCGTGGTGAACCTGGTCGATGTCGAGAACCTTCCTGACGATGCCTTCGCCGTGCCCTACGCGATGATGGGAGCACCGACGGTCATCGTCGAGAAATTGCCGAACGGCGAGGAGGCGGTTGCCGCCCTGCGGGCCATCGAGAAGCATGTCGGACGGCAGGCACAGGCCATCCTCTGCGCCGAGATCGGCGGGGTGAACGCATTGCTGCCGCTGGTGCTGGCGGCGCGGCTCGAGCTCCCGGTGATCGATGGCGATGGCATGGGCCGTGCCTTCCCGCAATTGCAGATGGTCACGTACAACATCTTCGGCGTGCCGGCCTCGCCCATGACCATGGCAGATGAGTACTGCAACATCGTCACCGTGGAGGCAGAGGAGGCCGCCGAGGTGGAGCGGCTCGGCCGCAGCGTCGTGGTAGCGATGGGCGGCATGTCGCAGATCTGCCTGTATCCGATGAGCGGTGCGCAGGCGAAGCAGTCCATGGTGCGCGGTACGATCACGCTCGCGCTGGGCCTGGGTCGCGCCATCAGCCAGGCCCGAAAGGCCGGTGAGGATCCCTTCGAGGCGCTGCTGCGCTTCCTGCGCGGCACCGAGTACTACCAGCATTGCCGGGTCCTGTTCGAAGGCAAGGTGGTGGACCTGCTGCGCGAGACGCGCGGTGGATATGCCTTCGGGCGCTGCTGCATCGAGGGGCTTGCCGGTTATGCGGGGCGCCGCATGGACGTGCGCTTCCAGAACGAGCACCTGATCGCCGCCGAAGGCAACCGGGTGCGGGCCATCGTTCCCGACCTCATCGCCATACTGGATTCGGCCACGGCGGAGCCCATCACCACCGAGGGTCTGAAGTACGGCCAGCGCGTGTGCGTGCTGGGCATCAGTGCCGCGCCCATCATGCGTTCACCGCCCGCTCTTGCCGTATTCGGTCCGCAGGCCTTCGGCCTCGACCATCCGTTCACGCCGCTGGAACAGTTGAATCCCGTTGCACAAAGAGCAGCTCAGGCTGCCGAGGAGAAGAAACGATGAAGACGACCACATTGAGCATGGCCATCGCCGCCATCCTGGCCATCGCCGCCATGCCCGGTCACGCGGTTCGTGCCGCCGAGGCGGCCGACGCACTGGAGGAGGTCGTCGTCACCGCCCAGCGCCGCTCGGAGCGCCTGCAGGATGTGCCGGTATCGGTCACTGCCTTCAGCGAGACGCAGATCCGCGATGCCGGCATCAAGGACACCGCCGACTTCATCGGCTTCACGCCGAACGTGTCCTTCGACACCTCGTTCACGGTGGGCAACAGCTTCGTCACGGCGCGCGGCGTGCAGCAGATCAACAATGCGGACCCGCCAGTGGCTATCGTGGTCGACGGTGTCGCCCAGGGCAACCAGAAGCAGCTCAAGATGGACCTGTACGACGTCGAGCGCATCGAGGTCTTGAAGGGTCCGCAGGGCGCGCTGTATGGCCGCAACGCCATCGGCGGCGCGATCAACATCATCACCAAGCAGCCCACCGACCAGCTCAGCGGCTTCCTCGAGGCCGGGACGGGTTCCGGATCGCTCAAGGATGTCGTGGGTGCGCTGTCCGGCGCGTTGATCAAGGACAAGCTGCTGTTCCGCGTGTCCGGCGAGTATAAGGACTCGAACGGGCAGATCAACAACTACTACCTCAACAAGAAGGTGGACTTCTACACGGGCCGCGACATCCGCGCAAAGCTACTGTGGATGGCCAGCGATGCGCTCACCTTTGACCTGCGTGTCTCGCATGTCGGCAATGACGGCGGGTCCACCTACGATATTCCGATTCCCACCACCTTCACCGACCCGACCAACGTGCAGGACCTGGTGCCGCGAGCCAACATCCTCGGGCACAGCAAGCTGAAGAGCGACGAAGTGACCCTGAAGGCGGATCTCAAGGTGGGTGGCGGGACGCTCGGCTACATTGCCGGCTGGACCAAGCTGCACGAGAACTACTATGGGTCCCTGGACTTTTGCAACCCCGTCGACTGCCCGGGCGGACTGTTTGGATTTCTAGGCTCAGTAGATCAGATGCAGGACTTGAACGTGCGCCTGGTCTCACACGAGGTTCGCTTCACCTCCTCAGCCGACAGCAAGTTCCGCTATATCGTCGGCGGCTACTACCTTGATACCGCGCGTGACCTGCGGACGGTTGCCACGCTGGTCGACTTGGGGCACTTTCCCATTGTCCAGAACAACGAGCACAATCTGAACAAGGCCTACGCCGCCTTCGGTCAATTCGACTGGGACTTCATGGACAAGACCACCCTGAGCGTGTCGATCCGACATGACCAGGACGAACGGCATCAGACCGACATGTCGACGGGCAACGGCCGGTATCGGAGCTTCAGTTCCTGGCAGCCGAAGGTCACGCTCACCCGCAAGTTCACGGATCGGCAGCTCGCCTACGCCACCTACTCGACGGGCTTCCGCTCGGGTGGGTTCAACGGCGTGGGCCAGCTCGATCCGTTCAAGCAGGAGAACCTGCGAAACTTCGAGGTGGGCTACAAGTCGAGCTGGCTCGACAACCGGTTGATCGCCAACCTGGCCGCGTTCTGGGAGAAGGACCGCGACTTCCAGTGGTTCTACGTCGACCTGACCGCCGGCGGCGCGCAGGTCATATCGAACATCCCGCGCGTGGAGATGAAGGGCCTGGAGCTCGAGACGCAGATGCTGTTCATGCCAGGCTGGACCGGCTTCTTCAACCTCGGCGTCATTGACTCCAAGATCAAGGAAGTCAACGCGGCGATCGCTGGGGTCGCGGCGGTGGGCAACAAGCCGCCGAGGACCGTGCCATACAAGCTCAACCTGGGCACGCAGTACGAGTGGAACGTCAGCTCGGCGACGGCGACGGTGCGCGTGGACTTCGAGCGTCGCGGCAAGAAGTACTGGCACACCGACAACCTCGATGTGATGAACCCGGTGAATCTGCTGAGCGCGCGAGCCTCATTGAAGTTCGACAACATCGAGGTGGCCGTGGAGGGCAAGAACCTGCTCAACAAGTACTACTTCGAGGACTTCAATCCCCCCAAGTTCACCGGGCTGCCCAATGCCATCGCCTGGCCGACGCAGCCGCGCAACTGGCAGGCTTCCGTGCACTACTCCTTCTGACGGAACGCACGAATGAAGGTGGGCCGTGACGCCGCCATCCGCCGGCTCCGTAGGAGGACGCCGACGCCGGCTCGGGCGCGCTCCACATTGCCGCCCTGATGTGGCGATTCCGACAATGGTGGCCGTTGAAGAGATCAAACAACGGAGACTGCCATGAAGAAATTTCCCCTTTCCGCGATGACAGCAATCCTGGTGCTGGGTGGCGCGGGCCTGGCCGCCGGCGCGGCAGATTCGAGCGCCGGCCGCGTGCTGGATGATTCGACCATCACCGCAAAGGTGAAGTCAGCGTTGGTGAGCGAGAAGGACGTGAGCGCCATGAAGGTTCACGTCAAGACCTACGAGGGCACGGTCCAGCTGAACGGTCACGTCGACACGTCCGGGCAGAAGATGGCTGCCGAGTCGGCGGCATCCAAGGTCGAGGGCGTGAAGCAGGTGCAGAACAATCTCACCGTGGGCGAACATGAGCGTTCCGCTGGTCAGGCGATCGACGACACGGCCATAACCGCCAAGGTAAAGGCTGCGTTTGCCGAATCCGCCGCGGTCAAGGCATCGCAGGTCAGCGTCCACACGCGCGGCGGTGTGGTCACCTTGAGCGGATTCGCGGACAGCCTCGATTCGAAGGCGGAAGCCGAGCGGCTGGCCGGCGAAGTCTCCAACGTGAAGCGGGTCGAGAACGACGTCCAGGTCCGCAAGTAGGACGATCGAGGACTCGCGGCGCGCAGGGACGCGCGCCCCGGCTCACCACTTGGGATCGGGCAGGCTGCTGAACACCTCGCGAAGCGCGGTCGCCCAGCGGGTCCGGATCATCGCGAAGTACGGATGATCGGCGTCGATGCTCAGGTGGGTGTGAAGCCTGAACTCGTCGCGACGGATGATGGCAAGGTCCAGCGGCGGCCCGACGGACAGGTTCGACCGGATGGTCGAGTCCATCGACACCAGCGCACACTTCGAGGCCTGCGCAAGACTGCTGCTGCGCGAAATCACGCGGTCGATGATCGGCTTGCCGTACTTGCTCTCGCCGATCTGGAAGTAGTTGGTGTCCACGGTTGCTTCGATGAAGTTGCCCGCCGAGTAGACATTGAACAGGCGCGGCGGCTCGCCGCGAATCTGTCCACCCAGGATGAAGGTGGCATTGAATTCATGCCCCTGGTCCTTCAGGGCCTCGGCGTCCCGGTGATGGATGTCCCGCAAGGCATCGCCCACCACCCGTGCAGCCTCGAACATGTTTCGGGCGCGGTAGATGGCGGAGGGCTCGTTCTCGCTGGGGCTCTCGTGCAGCAGGTTGATCACTGCCTGCGTGATGGCGAGATTTCCCGCCGAGAGCATCACCAACGCCCGCTCGCCGGGATGGATGAAGGTGGACATCTTGCGAAAGGTGTTGATCTGGTCGACCCCCGCATTGGTGCGGGAGTCGGACAGCATGACGAGGCCCGTGTCCACGAGCATTCCGACGCAGTAAGTCATGGGCCGGGATGTTACACGAGCCGACTATTGCTGCGCGGACTCGGCTACTGAAACTGTGGCCTGCATCGACTCTCCGCCACCGCCACGGCGTACGCCGCGCACGGGCGCCGCATCCAGGTAGTCGCGTCCGATCGCGAGCCGGCAGTAGGAGCGGGTGGCGATCCGCCGGTGCGTGACGTCGATGCTTCGCCAGCCCTCGTCCTTCCCCAGCCATACGTCCGCCCAGGCATGGCTGGCGATATCGGCCATGTCGCCGGTGTAGAGATAGCCGCTGACGTAACGGGCAGGAATGCCCACGCTGCGGCAGGCGGCGATGAACACATGCGCATGGTCCTGGCACACGCCCAGGCCATGTTCGAACACATCGGCGGCACTGTCCTGCACTTCCGTGGTGCCGGGCTTGTATCGCACGGCGCGATGCACGGCCTCTGCCAATGCCAGCGCACGTCCCCGGGGCGAGGGATCCGAGGGCAGGTTGGCGAGCGCAAAGGCCCGCAGCCGATCGCTCGGAACGGTGAGCGGCGTGGGTGCAAGGTAGGCCAGGTGCGACAGGGGGCCCGCGTCCTGGCGTGACTCGGCATCGGAGGTCTCCACCACGCCGTTGACGATGATGCGGATCTCGAGGTGCGGCTCGTCGATGGTCAGCAGGTGCGACACGTTGCCATGTGCATCGATCTGCTCGAGCCGGCGGCCCGGCGCCGTGATGCTCCATTGAATCGCACGCTGACCGGGATCACTGCGCGGCGTGAGGTGCAGGGTCTGCACGCTGTACTTGACGGGATGCTCGTAGCGATAGACGGTTTCGTGGCGGATGAAGAGTTGCATGGTCAGACCCCCGCCGGCACGAGGAAGTCCGAGGAAATGCGTTCGCCCAGGTCCGCGAGCCTTGCGAGGAAGTCCTCGAGGTAGGCCGGTACGCCCCGGGCGGTCAGGTCTTCCATGCGGCCGAAATGCAATCGCGAGTGGATCTCCCCGGCCCGTCGCTCCGTCTCCCGTGATTGATCGTTCGACACGGACTTGAGGTTGGCGTGGACCTCCTTCGCGCAGCGAAGCAGGGAGCGCGGCATGTCATCGCGCAGTATCAGCAGTTCGGCGACCTTCAGCGGAGTGATGACGTTGCGGTACGCCTTGCGATAAACCTCGAAGGCCGACAGGGCACGCAGCAGCACGCTCCATTCGAAGGGATCGGGAACGCTGTTCGCATCCGCGGCAGGCGTGAGATCCTCCTGGTGTGCGCTGAGCAGTCGCGCGGTGCTGTCGCCCCGCTCGAGGAAGGCACCGATGCGAGTGAAGTGGAAGGCCTCATCGCGCATCATCGTGCCGATGGTGACGCCCCGGGTGAGGTGGGAGCGCTCCTTCACCCATTCGACGAACTGGCCCGTGTCGGGATTCGACGAGCGGCGCGCCGCGAGGGCGCGCGCCTCGAGCCAGGTCGCGTTGAGTGTTTCCCACAATTCCGAGGTCAGGGTGCCGCGCACGGCGCGCGCGTTCTCCCGCGCCGCCCGGAGGCAGTTGAAGATGCTGCCGGAGAACGTGCGGTCCACCGTCAGGAAGTCGAACACCCTGCGTGGCGTGATGCCGTCGTGCCGGTCAGCGTAGGCATGGTCAACATGCAGCGCCGACATGGTGGAACGGAGGGATGCCTGCAGCGCTTCAGGGGAATGAGGCAGGAGCGACATCCGGTAATGCGCATCCACCAGCCTAGCGAGGCTTTCGGCGCGCTCGATGTAGCGCGACATCCAGTACAGGTGGTCGGCGGTGCGGCTGAGCATCAGCCCTCCAGCACCCAGGTGTCCTTGGTGCCCCCGCCCTGCGATGAATTCACGACCAGGGAGCCCTCGCGCAACGCGACCCGGGTCAGGCCGCCCGGCACGATGGTCACCTCACGGCCTGAAAGCACGAAGGGACGCAAGTCGATGTGACGGGGTGCAAGTCCCTTCTCGACGAACGTCGGGCAGGTGGAAAGCGCGAGGGTCGGTTGGGCGATGTAGCGATCGGGTGTCGCCATGATCCGGGCGCGGAACGCCTCGATCTCGGCCCGGCTCGCGGCCGGACCGATGAGCATTCCGTAGCCGCCCGCACCATGTACTTCTTTCACCACCAGCTCCGCAAGGTGTGCGAGCACATATTCCCGATCCTCCGTTCGGCGAAGCTGCCAGGTCTCCACGTTGGCGATGATGGGCGACTGTCCGAGATAGAAGCGGATCATCTCCGGGACGAAAGGGTAGATCGACTTGTCGTCGGCGACTCCGGTACCGATCGCGTTGGCGATGGTGATGCGGCCGGCACGATAGGCCGCGAGCAGGCCTGGAACACCGAGCATCGAATCGGGGCGGAAGGCCAGGGGATCCAGGAAGTCATCGTCGATGCGGCGATAGATGACGTCCACACGCTGCGGCCCCTGCGTGGTGCGCATGTACACGGATTCGTCGCGGACGAACAGATCCTGTCCCTCGACGAGTTCGACGCCCATCTGCTGCGCGAGGAACGCGTGTTCGAAGTAGGCGCTGTTGTGTGCGCCCGGCGTGAGCAATGCAACCGTTGGATCGGTGACGCCGGTCGGCGCGACGCTACGCAGGTTCTCGAGCAGCACGTCGGGGTAATGGTCCACCGGGGCGATACGCTGCGCGGAGAAGAGCTCGGGAAACAACCGCATCATCATCTTGCGGTTCTCGAGCATGTAGGAGACACCCGAGGGAACCCGCAGATTGTCCTCGAGGACGCGAAACTCACCCGCATCGTCACGGACGATATCGATTCCGGCAATGTGCGCGTAGATGCCGCCCGGCACCTCCACTCCCTGCATCTCCGGCCGGTACTGCGGGTTGCACAGCACCTGTTCCGCGGGAACGATGCCGGCATCGAGTATCGCCTGGCCGTGGTAGATGTCGTGGATGAACGCGTTCAGGGCCTGCACCCGCTGCTTCAGGCCCTGTTGCAGGCGTGACCACTCCAGCAACGGCAGGACACGCGGCACGATGTCGAAGGGGATGAGACGCTCGGAACCTTCCTCCTGACCGTAGACGGCAAAGGTGATTCCCACGCGGTGAAACTGCGCATCGGCCTCCGCACGCTTCTGCGCGAGCAAGGCAGGAGGCTGGCTTGCGAGCCACTCGCCGTAGCGCCTGTAGTGCGCACGCTGGGTGCCTTCGCCGGCGGTCATTTCATCATAGGGCGTACCAGCCAATGTACCCTCACAACCGCTGCGCAACATGCCGCGGTAGCGAGCCTACTTTAGCGCGTCTGGATCAAGGATGAAGCAGCAGGTATGCACGGACAGGAGGCGCGGGAGGCCCGCTCACGGAGCACGCGGAGGTGTGGACTCAGGCGGAAGCGTGGACTCCAATCTGGCGGCAAGCAGGGTCGCGGGCTTCAACAAAGGATCCCCCGGAAAGCGGGTTGCGAAATCCGCCAGAAGCATGCGCGCGACCTTTGGAGCCCCGCCGGAGGTCGCGATGTGCGCCAGTCGGAGTGTCGAGGCGGAGGACGCAGGTCGAAATGCTGGATCACGCCTCAGTGCCGATTCGACGACTCCCAGGGCCTGGCCCGTGTCATTGCCCGCCAGCAGGCGGTCGAGGAACTGCTGCTGGAGACGAATGTGAAATCGCCTCACCTCCCACCCCTGTACCCGTTCGCAGGCCCAACGGTAGTGCTCAGGACGATGCCCTCGGGATTCGAGCCACTGCGTGATGAGACTCCAGGCCTCGGTGTGGCGCCCCGAGCGCATCAGCGCGTAGGCCTCGTCGAACGTAGCGGCCGAGCGCTTCAGGTCTTCCGCATCGGCCTTCGCCTGGGTTCGCTCCGGAGAATGCCAGACATCCAGCCCAACCTCATCGCGTCTCTCGTACAACAGCAGGGCGAGAGTCGCGAACCAGACGAGGCAAAGGTACAAGGACGCGGCAAACTGGACCGGAAGCCACCAATTCAAGGACCAGACCACATCCAGCAGCCCGAGAAGGAGAGCCGACGACAGGATGACCACTACGTAGCGAATCCCCAAGCCGGAAATGAGCCGTGCACATGCAATCGGGTTGAGCGCAGTGAGCACGTTGCGTTCCAGCGCGAGTACGGCGAGCATCGCCGGCGCGCCTAGCGCAAAGAGAACAGCGGCGGAAACTCCGGCCACGGGACCGACCAGTTGATTCAGCAAGCGACACGAGGCATAGAGGATCGCCACGATGCAGAGAAATGCCATCGGGCGCTGCTCGTCGACCGGGTTAATCATCTGTATGTCGAGCGCAGGCGGCTCGCCAACGCCCCGCACCGTCCAATCGAACAGGATGAAGGCATATTTCCAGAACCACGATGTGAGGACGAGTCCGAGCGCGAGGCCGACGAGTCCCACCTTTACGGCAATGGTGAGGCCCAGCGAGAAGGCGATGATCAGGCTGGGGGCGCCGCCGGTGAGGGGGAGGAGCAGGGGGGGACGCGAAATTGGCGTGCAATTCGCTGCGAGGGGAGATGGGAGCTCCAGATCTTCTAAACGTCAGGGATTTGAAAGCAACGGTCCGGCTGATTCTGATTCGAGTCGATTGGCCGGTATCCGACATAGATTTTGAAAGCCACCTCTTCTAACGCATTGATAGGTATGATCGCGTATGCCAAAACGGTCTCCGCAACAGCCGCAAATTGATGCCGAGGCAGCGTTGGAAGGTATCTTAGAACGAGTCGCGTCAATTGCTCACGCCTTTGGCATTAGCATAACGCAGCTTGAAGGGGTTCTCCGACGACGGGCTGTGATCGCCTTTTCAAAGAGGTCCACAGCGGAAATTGGGCGCGTCAGCGTGTCACGAATTGCTGCTCAATCTGGGCTGAGCCGTGCGGTAGTAACGGCGATTCTAAAGTCCAATTCGGCTCCAAGGCATGTGCGTGGTCCGAGACCTCAATACCCTAACAGGGTTCTTAGTGGATGGCATCGAGATCCTAGGTATAGCGACGACGCCGGATTACCTAGGACACTACCAATTTACGGTAAGGGAACGACCTTTGAGCGCCTGACCAAGAAATATGGTGGCGGGATACCCGTCCGAGCAATCTTGGATGAACTGCTACAGTCTTCAGCGGTTGAGCTCTTACCCGAATCACGCGTTCGGGCCAAATCGATGTGGGCAGCTAATCAGATTTCGAGCAGAAAGGGCCTTCAGCTCTTTGGCGAACGAATCTCTCAATTAATGGACTCGGCAATCCATAATATTTCAAGTAAGACCGAGCCGAAGTTCATCGCAAGCGTTGAGACGATAGCGAGCTCTGCTAGTGAGTTAGCCTATTTGCGTCGCGTATTAAATGAGCGTGCGTCTGTGTTGATTTCGGAATTGGAAGATACAATCCTGTCCCCCAAGAATTGGAGTCGCAAATCGCGTGCTCTGAAGAATCCAATGACGATACGGGTTGGCTTGGGAGTGTACTGCTTCGACGATGCGGATTCACAAATCCATGCACAATCAAAGTCAAGTCCGCGGCGAAATCTCCGTCGACTTCCCAAGCGCCTAACGTGACCGTCTTCTTGGCGCGTTGACGTCCATATAGATTCCAATTGAGACTCGGTTGGACTTGCGCGCCGACGAAACTTTCTTCCGCATTGAGCGCGTCCTTAACTTCATCCATTCGTCCGCCGATTCCAAGAGCGCCTGGCCATGTCGATTGAGCCATAGGCGTAACATCGAAACATCCTGATTGCTGAGCTGCCCGTTCCATGCGATTCGATGGAAGCGTTGATTTTTGTTCGTTGGTTTGGAATTCAAATTGTGGCGGAGAACCCTTGTTATGCTTTGCAGAGCTATGAACGTGTGATGAACTGCAAAATCTGGATCCGCAAACACAGGGAGAGTTCGACGTTCGGGTGTTACGCGGCCGTCAGCGCAAATCTTAATGGCTCCAAGCCGAGATAGAGTCTCCAAGACTTCATCGATCGGGGCGCGAATCCTGACCTGAGCGACTAGCTTCTGAAAGGATGGGCCTCGGCCGGTTATTTGAAGGGGTAGTGGCAAACCGTTCAAGTCCCGGAAGTGACGGTCGCTATGCCAAATCGTTAGTATTTCGCCGATTGTAAATGCCAGTGCAATTTTGTGGCCGCGTGTTCGTGTAGTTACGTCGGATTTTGAGACGCCGTTGATTTTGAACTTCGCGGATATTCCTAGAAGTCGCAGCAAGTCGGAAAGATCTTCCAGAAGGTCCGTTGCGTTACGTAGGTACGCGTCCGAAGTGATCGCGTTTGCTTTTGACTTGATTCGTTGCATTCTTGCTCTCGATCGAATTTTATGGCTTGCGGTTATCGAGAAACGCGGGAAAGTTGTCTCGAATACACTCGATCTAATGGATTGGCGCCGACTCCCCGGAGAGACGATCGCGCCAGTCTCTTGGACGAGTAGAAATAGATTGGCGAAACTGGATAGTCCGAAAGCATGGATTGTTCGGCTTGCTCAAGAAGTTCGGCGCGTCGGTGCAAATCGCTTTCGTTGTCAGCCTGATCCATCAAACGATCGAAAGCAGTATTGGAATACCCAGTGTCGTTGTTTTGAGAATCACTCCGAAATGTGTTTAGAAAGTTTGAGGCATCGTTGAAATCGGCTGTCCAGCCAAGTCGCAATACATCCCATTTGGCTGGCGCCTTTCGAGTATCGAGAAACACGCGATATTCTTCTTCGGTGATCTTCGCGCTCACGCCTAAGCATTCGTACCACATCGAAGCGATAGCAAGGGCAATGCGCTTGAGCGCGGGATTTGTGTTGATTAGCAAGCGAAGTTCTAGCGGATGATTGGTTGAGAATCCTGAACTTGCATAGATAGTTCTTGCTTCTGTTCGAAGCGGCTCTCTTGGCTGTTGGCGCCACGCCCAGTCATGTCCGCGGTAGTTCCAGGTTCCGGGAGGTACAAATCTAAATGCAGCTTCTTGGCCAAACGGAAGGAGGGAGCGTTGCAAGGTGTTCCGATCGATGCAAATCGTTAGGGCTTTGCGCAATTGTCGGGACTGCGAAAGTGGTCCGCTGCGAAGATTAAAGCCTAAGTAGAAAGTCCCGAGATATGGATTCACGTGCAATTCTGAGCGAAGAGTCTTGTTGATGAGCGGCAATGCATTTATTGGAATATTTGATGTGATGTCTAGGTTTCCGGCTCGATAAGCGCGAAACTCACTGTCCTCATCGGAAAATGGGATGTATCGAACCTGGTTGAAGTAGACGCTTCCAGAGTTCCAATAGGCCAGATTCTTTTCTAGGACTATCGAGCCACCTGGAGTCCAGCTAACAACCTTGAAAGGTCCGTTAGAGAGTTGGAATGTGTTGGTGCCGTTACGCGTCAGTCCTGACTTTGATGGGTAAGCCGCAGAGTGGGCAAGGACCTGCGGAAAATATGGCGCCGGTCGCCTGAGATCTACAATTAAGAAGTTGCTTCCACGCGCTGATACGCCGAGTTGAGTCGGTGGTAGCTTTCCTGAGATTATCTCCGACGCGTTTTGAATCGGTCGAAGAACGTCTGCAACTGGCGAATGGTTCGCGGGGTCGACGACACGCCTCCAAGATGTAACAAAGTCAGCAGCCGTTAGCGGACTGCCGTCCGACCACTTCGCGTTCGCTCGAATCTCGATTTCATATCGAAGTCCGTTCTCAGAAGCGGTCCAGTTTGCCGCAGCGCCTGGAATTAGCTCGCCTTCAGCGTTCTCAGCGACAAGACCTTCGTAGAGGTCTCTCATGACCTCAAACGAAAAAGTATCGACAGCCCGACTTGGCTCCAACGTACTTGGTTCTCCTCCTATCCCCCTCCGCAAGATGGTGCGTTGCAAAGTGTCTGCAGATTCATCCTTTGAGCCGCTGTTCTTGGTGCAGCCGCAGGTAAGTCCTGCTACTAGCGCCGTTAGAAGTGCGAAGGAGAAGAATCGGCTATTCAGAGCGCTATCCTCTGGTGAGATTCTGGTGCGCTCTGCCGTCCTCGCGCCGGGTTGGCGATTGAGGCGTAAGAGCAGCGAATCCACAGTACGTCGAGCCGTTGTGTCACGGCAACTCGCAATAAAACCTTTGAATATTCAGTGTTTTACTTGCCAGTCCGCACGTATCCAACATTGCGGCATCGCGTCATTTGGATCTTTCCTCGGTGGGCGAGTGCCTTCAAATGTGAAGTAAGTCACTGAAACAGTTGTATTATGTTTCATCGTGGTAGAATCTGTTAAACACAACCTGCTAGCGGCCTTTCGCTACTTGTTGCGACCGCTGATCAGGATTGCGATTAGAAATGGCGCGACTTTTCCGGAGTTCGTCGAATCACTTAAGCAAGCGTTCGTAGATGTCAGTAGCGCGCAATTGCGTGCGGCGGGCAAAGAGGCAAGTGCCGATGCAATTTCGGTAATGACTGCAATCGAGCGGGATGATGTCTTTAGAAAGGCCGCAGGAGATGACGCGGCGGGGTTGAATGCAGATAAGAGTTTGAATGCGGCGGCGCGACTTCTGGTCGGGTGGCACACGGACCGCGAATATGTTGGTCCTTATGGATTGGTGCAAGACCTAGAGTTTGCGCCGGCAGGCGGGTCACAGAAGAAGGATGTTAGGGGATTCATGCAACTGGCGAATCGCTATTGCCCTGGATACCCGCCTCGTGTCCTTTTGGATGAGTTGATCCGAACCCGATGCGTGCAAGATTTGGGAAACGGCTATTTCAGGGCGATGACGCGACTCTACGTTCCTGAGCAACTGAGTCCTGAAAGCATTCGACGATTTGCACAGGTAGTTCACAACGTCACTGAGACGCTGGAATTCAATCTTCGAAAAGCGGCCCCTGGAGCAGGACGAATTGAGCGAACGGTCTTTGCAGACTACGGATTGTCAAAGTCAGATCTAGAAGAGTTCAACAAGTACGTTAGAGAGCGGGGCCAGATCTTCGCTGACGATATCGACAACTGGCTGTCTACGCGATCAGAAAAAAGTGTGAAGGATGTAATTCAGACTGGAATTGGCTTTTATCACTACGTGATTAACGAAGACGATGAACGTGACTTTGGTGAGTCACTGATAACAGGGGAACGATGATGAAGACCAGCACGCGCCACGTAAGCGCGATCGCCTTATTCGTCTGCGTGAGTGCAGTTGCGTCGATCGCTTGGTCCGGGCAAACCGGTAGTGATCAATCTCAGCGACTCAAAGCTGGGGTGTTTGCGCAAATGCGAGGTCAGCGCGCTGATATTTCCGAACTGGCTCAGAGCGACTTGGTTTACTACGGGCCGGCTGCTGCTCTAGTTGTTTCGGGCTCGCGGATTCATATTAACGGCAGTTGGGTTGGATTGAGCAAAACTGCAATACGACATTTGCCGCAATCTTCGGGTGCAGTAGTCGCAGTGTTTGCAAGTCCGGATTCAAGCGGTCAGTTGCTGGTTACCGCTGTTGAGCCAGATGTCGGAGTTGATTTCGTTCCTGGTTCCACCCCCGTTTTTTCTAAGGCTACTATTTCGAAAGTCAATGCCACTTCTGGAGTCGCAAAGCTGGGAGACCTAGATGTCGACTTTACCGGGGCGCTTCATGGCATTCCGGTGGATGCAGTACGAGTTGGAGCTGAAATTGCGTTTGTCGGTTTTCAGTTGTCGCCCAATGGAAAGCTCTATGCGTCTGTGGCCGTTACAGCTGAAAGTCGCGGCAAGGCAGCACTTGGTCAAACTGGCAGCGATCGTTCGACGCTGGGTCAAACCGGCAGTGATCGTTCAACGTTGGGCCAGACTGGTAGCGACCGCAGCCTCAAGCTGAGCACGCGAGGCCAGACGGGCAGTGATCGTTCGACGCTGGGTCAGACTGGTAGCGATCGTTCAACGTTGGGCCAGACTGGCAGCGACCGCAGCCTCAAGCTGAGCACGCGAGGCCAGACGGGCAGTGATCGTTCGACGCTGGGCCAGACTGGCAGCGATCGTTTGATTCAATAACCGTTTCTCGGCGAATGCCGAGATCGTCGACCGCGAATTCGTGGTTAATTCCCTCTCCTGCTGGCACTGCAACGCCTCCCTGGCCGCCCTCAGTCTCCCGCTGCGCAGGCTGGACGTCTGCAAGGCCTGCAACGCCGAGCTTCACGTGTGCCGGATGTGCGTGGAATACGACACGTCTTACGCGAAGCATTGCAAGGAGCCGATCGCGGAGGAGGTCCGCGACAAGACCCGGGCGAACTTCTGCGACTTCTTCAAGCCGAAGGCGAACGCCTATGTGCCGAAGAACGTCGAAGAAGTTGCGAAGTCCAGGGCGGCGCTGGCCGATCTCTTCAAGAAGTAGCCCGCTTCTTGGTGCGCTTTCGCGGAGCACTCTCCGCGATCCGCCAGAGATACAGCGCTGCGGTCGTGCGGTGTGGCCGCCATCGTTCGGCATACCGGAGTACCTGCTTGGGCGTGGGCAGGGTTCGCTTTCCATACAGTACCTGTAGTCCCTTGCGTACTCCGTAGTCGGTGCCCGGCATCACGTCGGGGCGTCGCAAGCCGAAGATCAGCAGCATTTCCACGGTCCAGGGTCCGACGCCGCGTATCTGCACGAGCTGTTCGTAGATGCGCTCTTCCTTCATTCTCGCGATGCTGCGGGCGGTGGGGACCAGGCCTTCCATGCGCTTCGTGGCGATGTCGCGCATCGCGGCGGCCTTGCTGCGCGAAAGGCCGGCGCTGCGCAGTTTCTCATCACTGAGTCGCAGGAGCGATTCGGCGCTGGGCATGGCTCCTTCGAACAGTGCGAGCACGCGCAGCCAGATCGCGCGTGCTGCGGTGCCGGCGAGCTGCTGGTAGGTGATCGAGCGCAGCAGTGCCACGAACGGATCCGTGTACTCGGCCTTTTGCAGCGTTATCGGCCCGATGCGTTCGACATGGGCCGCGAAGCGGGGCTCGCATTTGCAGAGATGGGCGATGGCGGATGGATTCATGAATCGATTCTAAACGCAATTGCACAGTTCGATGTTTTCACCGGCTTGATGCTGGTCGCGCGTCTTTCGTGACCTCACTCACAACCTTTGAATCCGCTGCTCAAACTGGCGGCGGGCCTTCCGTAAAATGTTGGGCGTCAAACTGCGGCGCGTGTCGGACGCCAGATACGGAGGTTTCAGCGTGCGCTCCTTCGCTCAAGGTTTTACTCGGGTCGAAATGACGGTCGTTGCCTCGGTGATGGGGTTCTTCGCGGCGTTCGCGATTCCCCGGTTCACCTCCATCGAGAACCAGGGCCGGGTGGCGGCCATTGCAGCACTCAGCAACAGCATCCGCAATGCGTCGGCGCTGGCGCATGCGCAGTGGATCGCCTCGGGCAAGCCGGCGAGCATCGAGGTGGAGGGGCGTGTCATCAGCATGCGCAACGGCTATCCTGACGCGGTCTCCTCCGGCCTGCCGTTGGCGGTGCCCGATACGGCAGGCTTCTCGTCGCGGGTGGTCCCCGGTGCGGTGGTCTACCGGAAGTCGGGGGCCCCGATTCCGGATCAATGTTCCATCATCTATTCCCCGGCATCCCCTGACACGCCGCCGAGGATCCTGCTGCAGACACCCTCGCTGAGCGGCTGCTAGCTTCCGGAAATAGCCCCGTGCGGGGCGCCGGTTCGTCGCCATTTGGAGACGCTTTCAGGGTCTCCCCGATATAGATTGTCGGGGTGAGGAATCACAATTGTTGCCCTCTACCCAGAAGAACGGTACGGATGGCCGCATCGCGGGAAGACGTCGTTTCAGGGGTCCAGCAGGGCCGCTTCAACCCCGCGCAGGTTCTCGATGCTGTCCGAGAGCCCATCGTAGTCGTCTCCACCCGCGACTCTCGATTCAACATAATCTACGCAAACGCGACTGCACGCAGTTGCCTGAAGGCGCCAGGGTGTCCCCTTGCCGACGCCGCGGTCATGGACTTCATCGAATACAGTGGGATCCCGTCGTTCTTCGACGCCCTGGGACGTGTTTCGGCGGATTCGCCGATCCATCTCGAGCATGTGGCCTGGCGTGGGACGGACCTCGACCAGGACTGTGCCACGGAGTTCCGGTTCCTGGCTGGCGCCGATGGAGCTCCGTCGGTCATGCTGACGCTGCCGCGGACCGACCGGACCAGTCAGCGTTATCGGGAGATCTCCCAGGCTCACCAGCTTTCCCACCTCCTCAAGGCGACTGACCGCCTGCCGCGAATCGGCGGCTGGGAGCACCAGGCGGAGTCCGGGAGCATGACCTGGACGGAGGGCATGTTCCGGCTGTTCGAGGCGGATCCGGCGATGTTCGTGCCCACGAGCGAGTCCATTGCATCGCTGTTCGCTCCGGAAACGATGCTGGGACCCCGCCCCGGCAGGAATGGTCTCGAATCGGTGGATTGCGAGACCGAGGCGACCACCTGCCGGGGCCGGAAGATCTGGATCCACGTGGTGGGTCAGTTCGAACTCAGGGACGGTGTGGTCATCCGCTCGCACGGTGCCGTGCAGGACGTCACGGCCGAGCGTACCGCCCGCAACACCCTGAGCCGCATCACCGACTGGCTCAAGCTGTCGATGCGGGCCGCGCACATGTACGCCTGGCGCTGGATGCGCGCCACCGATGAATTCGAACTGGTGCTGCCCGAGGATGCCATCCGCTACCTGCCACCGGACTTCCGTGGCATGGAGGCCTTCTTCTCCCGGGTCCACCCCGAGGACCACGACCGTCTTTCCGCGTCGACGCAGCTTGCGTTGAAGGATTGCGTCGAATTCAAGGAGGAGTTCCGCTTCCGGGTCATCAACGACGTCTACCGCTGGTTCGCCGTCGCGGCGCGGCCATTGCTGGATGAGATGGGCTCGGTGGTGGGTCTCGTGGGCGCCGCCCAGGACGTCACCAGCCGGCACACCGAACCGGCGCGCGTCGGGGAGTACGGCGAGCTGCTGCGTTCGGCGACCGCCAGCACCAGTGATGTGCTGCTGTTGCTCGACTCGAATCTCACGGTGAGGTTCTGCAACCGTGCCATCGGCGCGCGGCCGCCGCAGGAGCTGATCGGGCTGCCCCTCCAGGAGGCGCTGCATTCGAGCGGCTGGCCGGCACATTCCCAGCTCCTCGCGTCAGTGCTGGCGACAGGTGAGTCCGTCACTTTTGGCCATGAGGCTCCCGGCGACGATGGGACGACCCATCGGTACGAGAGTCGTGCGATTCCCACTTATGACAAGGGGGTCATCAGCGGGGTGTCCGTGACCATCTCGGACATCACCGAACGCATGCACCTGGAGCGCGAGGTCCTCGAGGTCTCGGCGCGCGAACAGCAGCGCATCGGCCAGGACCTGCACGATGGCCTGGGCCAGGAACTCACCGGCGTCTCCCTCATGCTGCGCAGCCTTGCGACCAAGGTACGGCGCGAATATCCGAATGCGAGCTCGGAAGTGGAGGAGATCATCGCGGTGGTGAACCACTCCATCGAGAGCGCCCGCTCGCTGGCTCGTGGCCTGTCGCCGCTGAACACCCATCCGGGCGGACTGGTGCATGCGCTGCGGGCACTGGTGGTCCGCGCCCGGGAACTGTATGGCCTCGATGTTCGCTTCCGCAGCAAGGTCTGGCCGCAGATCACGCTGGACGAAGCGCAGGGCAGCCACTTGTATCGCATCGCACAGGAAGCCTTGACCAATGTGGCCCGGCACGCCAAGGCCACGCAGGTGGATGTACGCTTGCAAGTCTCCGAGCGACGCTTCACCCTGACGATCACTGATGATGGTGTGGGGCTCGACCGCTCGTTCAAGTCAGCCAGTGGAATGGGGCTGAAATTGATGGCGTATCGTGCAAGCATGGTCGGCGCGAAGCTTGAAATCGCGCCCAATGAGCCCAAGGGTACGATCGTTCGGGTGAGCGGCGAGCAGCCGGCGGTCGTGTGAGCGTGAAACCACGGACAGGAACGTCCGCAGAAGAGGGTTGAATGAACATCATGAATACGCCGTCGCGTCCCAGCCCGACCGTGCCCGCCAGCGCCGCCGCGATGACGAAGAAGAACGCGAGACGGATCCTGATCGTCGATGATCATCCCATCGTGCGGCAGGGCCTGCGCCGGCTGATGGAAAACGAGGATGACCTGTCGGTCTGCGGGGAGGTGGAGACTGCACGCGATGCGCGCAGCGCCATCAAGGAACTCAATCCCGACGCGGTCATCGTGGACATCAGCCTGAAGCAGGGCGATGGCATCGAGCTCGTGCGCGATGTCCGGGCGCATCACCCGACACTGCCGATGCTCGTGCTGTCGATGCACGATGAGGCCATCTATGCCGAGCGCATGCTCTCGGCGGGCGCCAATGGCTACATCATGAAGCAGGCGGCGAGCGAGCAGTTCCTGGCCTCGCTCCGGCGCGTGCTGGATGGCGGCATCTACGTGTCCGAGGCCGTCGGCAGCAACATGATCCAGAAGTTCGCCTCGGGGGGTTCCTACATCTCGGCCAATCCCATCGACCGCCTGAGCAACCGGGAGCTGCAGATCCTGCACATGATCGGCAAGGGCATGAGCACCCGGGAGACGGCCAATTCGCTGAACTTAAGCATCAAGACGGTGGAATCGCACCGCCAGCGCATCAAGCGCAAGCTGAACCTGAACACCGGGGCACAGCTCGTGCAGTACGCCGTGAACTGGTTCGCAGGGCGCGAACCCGCCAACTGATCATCCCGCCGGCCCCGGGTGGGTGCCACCGGCTCCGGGTGGGCGGCAGGGCGCGGGCAGGGCGGCATCTGGCGGTGCATAAACCTTTTGGGCCACCCGCCCATCTAATCCTGCGTACATGGCCGAATCGACCCCCAGCGAGGACGCGGACGAACTCGACGACATCGCCCTCGCGGGCGCCCGTCGCGGCGACGCTCGGGCTTTCGAACGGCTGTACAAGGCCTATGTCGGCCGGATCTATGGACTGTGCCTGCGCATGACCGCGAATCGAGCCATTGCCGAGGATTGCACCCAGGAGACCTTCGTCAATGCCTGGAAGGGGCTGAAGGACTTCGAGAGCCGCAGCTCGCTGGGGACCTGGCTGCACCGGATCGCCGTGAACACGGTGCTGGGGCGCGGCCGCAGGGGCGAGCTGGATATCTCGCCCGAACTGGACGAGTCGGCTCCCTTGCCGGAGTCGCAGGTGGTGGTGAACGATGAACTGGCGGTCGAGGACCTCGAGAAGATCCTCGGCCGGCTCCCCGGCGGCGCACGCAGCGTCGTCGTGCTGTATGGCGTGTATGGCTATAGTCACGAGGAGACGGCGCAGATGCTGGGTATCGCGGTGGGCACCTGCAAGGCCCAACTGCACCGGGCGCGTCATCTGTTGAAGGATCATCTGCAGGCGGAGGGTTGGGCATGAACCAGCATCGGGATCCGGATTCGGGACTGCGGGAGCAGTTCGGAAGGCTTCCGCGCTCGGTGCGGCCCGATCGCGACCTGTGGGCGGGCATCGAGCAGCAGATCACCGCCCAGGCCTCACCCGCCCGCTCCAGGGCCGTCGGCCTGCGCTGGGCCATCGCGGCCAGTGTGGCCAGCCTCGCGGTGGGTGTCCTGGTGACGCTGATGTTGCAGAAGCCCTCTGCCGTGCAGGTGGCCGGCACTGCGGTCCCATCCGCGGTCCAGCGGCCGGCGCCAGGTTCGATGACACCGCAGTTCGGCGACGCCGGGTATTCCTTCGTGCCTGCCTCCACTGACGCGGTACGTGCCCGGCTGCGCAAGCAGGTGGCTGCGCAACTGGCGCACATGCCGCCGGCGACGCGCGAGAAGGTGGAGAAGAACCTGTTGATCATCAAGAACGCGGTCGCTGACATCCAGTCGGCTCTCGCCAGGGATCCTGACAATGCCCTGCTGCAGGACCTGCTCGTCACCACCTACCAGAACGAGCTCGACACGCTGGCCAATGTACAGGCCCTGGCGAGCTCGGCCCATCCCGAGGTCAGCACATGAATCGTTCCTTCCTCCCGGCCTGCACGCTGCTTTTTGCCTGCTCGGCGGCACTGGCGGCCTTGCCCGCCCGCGCCGAGCAGGACATCGACCAGAAGGTCGCAGCGGATCCCCATGGCGCCGTCGAGATCAGCAATTCGGTCGGTTCCATCCACTGCACCGGCTGGGACCGGCCGGAGATCCAGATCAGCGGCCAGATGGCGAGCAGTGCGGCGCGCCTCGACGTGCAGCAGCAGGGGGCCACCACCTACATCCGCGTGATCACGCGCAATGGCGGCATGACGGGCACCGGCGAAACCGACCTCGAGATCAAGATGCCCGCGGGCAGCTCCCTGCGCGTCTCGGCGGTGAGTGCGGATGTGGAGGTTCGCGGCGTCACGGGCGACCAGCGCCTGCAGAGCGTCAGCGGCGATGTCCAGACCGAGGCGGCGAAGGCGGACGTGGCGCTCAAGAGCATCAGCGGCAACGTGAAGGTCCGTGGCAAGGGTGCGCCCATCCACACCTCGCTCAGCACGGTGAGCGGGGATGTCTCCGTGCTCGATGTCGCGGGCGAGCTCGAGCTCGACACCGTCAGCGGCGATGTCACCATCGACATGGCCAGCCTCACGCGCGCCCGCCTGAAGACGATCTCGGGTGACCTGCTGATGACGGCGCGGCTCTCCCCGGACGTGCGCATCGACGGTTCCAGCGTGAGTGGCAACCTGCGGCTGCGCTGGCCCGGGGCGGAAGGGGCCGCGATCGAAATGGAAAGCTTCAGTGGCGATATCAGCAGCTGCTTCGGCGGCACCCCCGTCCAGCGTCCAACCTACGGGCCGGGGAGTTCCTGGCGGAATTCCCCGGCCGGCGCCAAGGGTGACATCCATCTCAAGTCGATGAGCGGCGACATCAACCTCTGCAACCGCTGAGGCTCAAGTCGGCCCGGAGCGGGCCGATATCCTGGGGTGATCCGGCCTTGCCGGTCTGTCCTGGAGCCTCGATTGCCTGACCCTCGTCCCGACTCGCGACTGGCCGAAGGTGCGCCGCGCATCCTGCTCGCCGAGGATGACCCCGTCACCCGCATGCTGCTGGAGCGCCAGCTCAAGAAGGGCGGATACGAGGTCGAGGCCGTCGCCGATGGCAATGCCGCCCTGGAGCGGTTCAGCGAGCGGTTCTATCCGCTGCTGGTGACCGACTGGGAGATGCCCGGCCTCGATGGCGTGGAACTGTGCCGTGCCGTCCGCGCCATGAACCTGGATGGCTACGTGTTCATCCTGCTGCTGACCGCGCGCGACTCCAAGGAAAACATCATCGCCGGCCTCGGAGCCGGTGCCGATGACTACCTCACCAAGCCCGTGCATGAGGCCGAGCTGATCGCGCGGCTGAACACCGGCCGGCGCATCCTCACGCTGGAGCAGTCGCTGCGCTCGGCCATCGAACAGAACCGCTGGCTCTCGATCACCGACTCGCTCACCGGCGCATTCAACCGCCGCTACCTCATGGAACAGCTTCCCCGCGAGCTGGAACGCAGCCAGCGCTACGGGCGCAACCTCTCGGTGGTGATCTGCGACATCGACCATTTCAAGCGGGTCAACGACACGCACGGCCACGGCATCGGTGATGTCGTACTGAAGCTGTTCGCGGAGCGTATCCACAAGCTGACCCGCTCGGCCATCGACTGGATCGCGCGCTACGGCGGCGAGGAATTCATCATCATCCTGCCCGAGACCGGGCTCGAGGGCGGCCTGCAGACCGCGGAGAAGATCCGCCGGGCCATCGAGGCGATGCCCTTCGAGACGGCCGCCGGTCAGCTCGGGATCACCGCCAGCTTCGGCGTGGCCGCGGTCGAGGCTGGCGACATCGGCGGGCGGCTCGACGGGGAGGAACTCGTGCGGCGCGCGGACGATTGCCTTTACCAGGCGAAGCAGGCGGGGCGCAACCGGGTCGCGGGCGTGCGCGTGAAGGCACGGCCCCTGAACTCAGCCGGCGCTGCGTAGCAGCCGCGTCACTTCGCCATAGCGGGCATCCAGCTCGCTGACCAGCTCCGCCACTTCCGACTCCGATCTGTGCTGTGCCGCCCGCTCGAGGCCGGCCGCCGCGTGGCTCAAGCGCTCTGCCCGGATGTTCGCGCTGGAGCCCTTGAGGGCATGGGCGCGGCGGGCGATGGTGTCGAAATCGCGCTGTCCGAGCGCCTCGACGATGTCGCGCAGGTGGGCATCGCCGCTGGCGATGAACGTCTCGATGAGATCATGTTCGAACTCGGCGTCACCCCCGGTCACCTCGTGCAGCGCCGGCATGTCCACCGGCGGCGCGGCACGGCGCTTGAGGAAGCGCAGCAGGCATTCACGCAGCTGTGAGGCCTGCATCGGCTTGCCGAGGTGTGCATCCATGCCCGCGGAGATGCAGCGTTTCCGGTCCTCGGTGCTGACATTGGCCGTGAGCGCGATGACGGGCAGGCGGGGCAGATTCTGCTCGGTCTCCTGCCGGCGCAGGAGTTCGGTGGCCGTGAATCCGTCCATGACCGGCATCTGGCAGTCCATCAGCACAGCATCCACCCGCGGAGCTTCCCGCAGGCGCTCCAGCGCCTCGGCGCCGTTGTTCGCGATCACCACCTCGATGCCGAGCTTCTGCAACAGCCGCTGAGCGACCCGCTGGTTCACGGCATTGTCCTCCACCAGCATCACGCGCTGGCCATTGAGGTGCACTTTCTCGGCGGCGCCGATCCGCAGCACCGGCAGTCGCTGGGTGTTGCCCGCGAGAAGCGAGGCGGCCCCTTCCGCAACGGTCGATCCTCGCACCGGTTTCATCATCACGAGGTCGGGCCGCGCCGCTCCATCCTCGTCCTGCAGGTTGGCCCCGATCATCGACATGAGGATGAAGGGAATGCCGGCGAGGCGCGGTTGCTCCCGGATGCGCTCGAGCAGCCACGCTCCTCCGTGTGCGGGCATCAGTTCATCGGCGATCACGACGTCGAATTCCTGTTCGGCGAGCAGGCGCAGGGCCTCTTCGGCGCTGGCGGCGGGCACCGGGCGGAAGCCGAATTCCCGCAGTTTCTCCGCAAGGCCCAGGCGGCTTGCATCCAGATCGTCCACGACCAGCACCCGGCGTCCGTCGCCCACCTGCGCACGCGCCGGCTGTTCCGCCGCGCGCTCCAGCTCCAGCGTGATCCAGAATGTCGAGCCCTTGCCAGGGGTGGAGCGGACGCCGACGGAACCGCCCATGAGTTCGACCAGCCGCTTCACGATCGACAGGCCCAGCCCGGTGCCGCCATAGTGCCGGGTGGTGGAGGAGTCGACCTGGGAGAACGGCTTGAAGAGCCGTTCCATCCGGGCGGGGTCGATGCCGATGCCAGTGTCGGTGACCTCCATCCTCACGGTCGAGCGCGAGCCATGTTCGGCGTCGAGCGTCACATCCACCACGACGCTGCCCTCGTGCGTGAACTTCAGCGCATTGCCGACCAGGTTCATCACGATCTGCCGGATGCGTCCCGGGTCGCCGATCACCTGCATGGGCACATCGCGCGACACATTGGCGACGAGTTCGATGCCCTTCACGCCGCCCTGCAGTGCGAGCGCTGAGGAGGTCTCATAGATGGGGTTGCGCAGGTCGAAGGCGATGTGCTCGAGTTCGAGCCGGCCGGCCTCGATCTTGGAGAAATCGAGGATGTCGCTGATCAGCGAGAGCAGCACCTCGGCGCTGCCGCGGATGATGTCGACGTACTCGCGCTGTATCTTGTCGAGGGGCGTCTCGTGCAGCAGCTGGCTCACGCCGATCACGCCGTTCATCGGCGTGCGGATCTCGTGGCTGATGTTCGCGAGGAAATCGCTCTTGGCGCGGCTGGCGGCCTCCGCGACGCGCGCCGCCTCGAGAGTCGCCTGCTGGGCTTCGTGGCGGTCGGTGACGAGCTGGATGGAGCCGGCCAGCTTCGCTCCCTTGCTCCTGCCTTCGCCGCGGCCCTTGCTCTCGGCGTCGCGGTCCAGTTTCGCGCGCGAGCGCACCCATTCCCAGTTACCGGGCTTCGTGCGGATGCGGTGTTCGATGTCGAAGGGCGTGCCTTCCTCGAGATGCTTCTTCAGGTGCGCGGACAGTCCTGCGACATCCTGGGGATGCACGAACTGCAGGAAGGCATCGATGCTGTGTCCCATGTCGCCGGGTGCATATCCCAGCATTTCCTCGCATCGGGGTGCGAGCCAGACCTCGCCGCTGTCGATGTCGAGTTCCCACAAGCCATCCTGGGTGCCGCGTATGGCGCGTGCCAGTCGTTTCTCCGCGGCCTTCAGTGCTGCCTCGGCCTGCTTCAGGTCGGTGACGTCCATGATGGCGCCCGTGATGCGCTTGAGCTTGCCCTGGGCGCTGCGCGTGACGTTCGCCTTCTCGCTGATCCACCGGAAGCCATCGCCTTCGGTGGTGATGCGGTATTCGCGTTGGTAGAACTCCGTTCCGGCGCTCGACTGGTAGTGCGGATGGCGCACCTTCTCGAGATCCTGCGGATGCACGCGGTCGAGGAACGACTGGCGGTCCATGGGCTTCTCGTTCCTCGGGATGCGCATCAGCTCGAAGTAGTTCTCCGAGCAGAGCAGGGTGTTGGCGGGGATGTCGATGTCGAAGGTGGCGACACCGGCGGAGGCCTGCGCGATGTTGAGCGATTCAGTGGTCTTGCGGAGCTGGTCCTCGAGCTCGCGCCGCGCCGTGATGTCCGTGATGGTGCCGATGACGCGCGTGGCCAGACCCGCCTGGTCGCGCAGCACTTGTCCCCGGCCGGTGAGCCAACGCACGGTGCCATCGACCCACAGCGAGCGGTAATCCGTTTCGTACTGGCCACTGCCCTCGACCGCCGCGGTGAATTTCTGCACGAAGGATTCGAGGTCCTCGGGGTGGATGGTGCACAGCCACTGCTCGCGGGTCATGAGCCGGTCCTCGGTCCTGATGCCGACCAGCTCGAAGAACACCGCTGAGCCCTGGATGGTGCCGGCCATCAGGTCGAGATCGAAGATGCCGAAACCGCCGGCTGCCTGCGCCATCTCCAGGAAGTCGGCGGTGCTTCGCAGGTTGGCCGCCACCTTGCGCCGGTATTCGACCTCGGTCTGCAGCACGCGCTGCGCGTCCTGCGCCTTGCTGACGGCCTCGCGGAGCTCCGCGTCGTGCTGCTGGGTGTCTGCCCGCAGGGACTTCAGCCGTCGCATGATGCTACGGCCGACCAACACGCTGCCGGCCAGCAGCGCGAGCGCGACCGCCAGGATCAGCGGGCCCATGGCCGGGTACCGGTAGACCAATTGTGCATGCGCTCGATTGGCACTCCCCGTATAGCGGCCGCAGCGCAGGCGTCTTGAGCTAGAATCGAAGGCTCGAGGCGGGGGAGGAAACATGCGCGGAATCAAGATCCTCGGATACATCGTCGGCGGCCTCGTGCTGCTGGTCATCCTGCTGCTGGTGGGTGTGTGGCTGTTCGTGAACCCGAACAACTACAAGGGCCGCATCACGCAGGAGGTGCGCACCGCCACGGGGCGTGAACTCTCCCTGCCGGGCGACATCAAGCTGTCCGTCTTTCCCTGGATCGCGCTCGAGCTGGGGCCTGCCTCGCTGGGCAATCCACCGGGCTTCGGCAGCGAGCCCTTCGTCTCCGTGAAGCACGTCGCACTTCGGGTGAAGTTGATGCCCTTGCTGCATGGCCAACTCGAGGTTGGGCGGCTGCAGGTGGACGGCATGGACCTGCGGATGAAGAAGAACGCCGCCGGCAAGGGCAACTGGGAAGACTTCGGCGAGAAGAAGGACCAGGCGCCTGCGCAGAAGAGCGAGGGGGGCATGGAGGGGTTCCGCGAACTCGCCGGCGTGCTGGTCAAGGACAGCCGCATCAGCTACGAGACCAACACCCTGTCGGATGTGAATCTGGACATCGGCCGCGTGGCCATGAAGACGCCGGTTCCGGTCAAGCTCAGCTTCAACCTCGATCGTGGACCGCAGGCTGCGGCACTGAGCTTCACCGGCGCGTTGAACGCAACCCTCGACCCCGACAACAAGCGCTACGGCATCGCGGCGTTGAACCTGAACGGAGACCTGAAGAATCCCGGTGACAGCCGCCCGATCCCGTGGCGGTTCTCGGCGTCCCAGCTCGATGTCGACCTGGGTGCGCAGAGCTTGCACGCGCCGGCCTTCACGGCCCAGTACGCCGCGGCGCAGCTCTCCGGCGCGCTCAACGGCGAGAAGATCATCGATGCCCCCGCGCTCGATGGCAGCCTCAAGCTCGAACCCGTGGTGCTGCGCGAGTTCCTGCCGCGTGTGGGCGTCGAGTTGCCGAAGACCCGCGATCCGAAGGTGTTGTCGAAGCTCGCGGCGGACATGCAGTTCGCCTATGGAGGCAATGCGGCGACGCTGAAGGGACTGAACCTCGTGCTGGACGACTCGAAGTTCACCGGTGATGCGGCCATCACGAACCTCGACACCAAGGCGATGAAATTCGACCTGAACCTCGACCAGATCGACCTCGATCGCTACCTGTCGCCCGATGAGGCCGGTGCGAAGGGCGATGAGAAGCCCGTGGAGTTGCCGGCGGAGAAGTTGAAGCCCCTGGATGCCAACGGCACGTTCCGCATCGGCCGCCTGAGAATCGCCGGCATGGACCTCACGAACGTCAGCCTCACGCTGCAGGCGAAGGACGGGTTGATGCACCTCGCGCCGCTCAAGGCGCAGGTGTACGGCGGCCAGTACGACGGCGACATCCTCTACGATGCGCGTGCCAAGGTGCCGCAGTTGAAGCTCGATCAGAAGCTGGCCGGTGTCGACATGCGCCAGTTCCTGAAGAGCTCGATCAAGTCGGAGCGACTATCCGGCAAGGCAAACCTCAACATCAAGCTCGCCGGCGGCGGGCAGACCAGCGATGCGCTGATGAAGGACTTCAAGGGGCGGGCCGAGGCGAACATGGCCAACGGCGCCATCGAGGGCATCGATCTGTGGGCGGAGATCAGCCGCGCGCAGGCGCTCATCGAGCGACATGCGCTGCCGCCCGACACCGGAAGCAAGAGCACGAAGTTCGATACCTTCAAGGGGTCGGCCGACATCGCGGGTGGCGTTGCGACCATGAAGGACCTGGACATCGCGTCCTCGAACCTGCGGGTCACCGGCCAGGGCACTGCAAACCTCATCACCAAGGCCATCGACTACCGGATCATCGCCAAGATCCTGAAGGCCCCGCCCACCGCGGGCGCCGACCTGTCGAAGCTTGCGCTGGCGGACATCCCGATCACCGTGACCGGCACGATGGCCGATCCCAAGGTCAGGCCCGACATCGAGGGCATCGCGCGCGCGAAGCTCCAGCAGAAGGTCGACGAGAAGAAGGACGAGCTGAAGAAGAAACTCCAGGACAAGCTGCAGGGGCTGTTCAACCGATGAGGACGCGCCCCACGGCGCCGCTCGACCCGGATGAGTTCGCGCGGCTGCTGCTGCGGTGGTTCGCCAGCAGCGGCCGCAAGCACCTGCCCTGGCAACGCGATCCCACGCCGTATCGCGTGTGGGTGTCCGAGATCATGCTGCAGCAGACGCAGGTGTCGACCGTCATCCCATATTACGAGAAGTTCATGGCGCGCTTTCCCGATGCGCGAACGCTCGCCGCGGCGCCGTCGGATGAAGTGCTGCACCTGTGGACGGGCCTGGGCTACTACGCCAGGGCGCGCAACCTGCACGCGGCGGCGAAGATCCTCGTGCAGCGTTTCAGCGCGGAATTCCCTGCGACGCTCGACGAGGTGAAGGAGCTGCCCGGCATCGGCCGCTCCACCGCCGGCGCCATTCTCGCGTTGTCGCGGAACGAACGGCATCCGATCCTCGATGGCAACGTCAAGCGGGTGCTCTCGCGCGTGTATGCCGTCGAGGGAGACCCTTCTCGCCCCGAAACGCTGAATGCACTGTGGCTGATCGCCGGACGCTGCACGCCCACGGTCGATGCGGCCGCCTATACGCAGGCCATCATGGACCTGGGTGCCACCGTCTGCACTCGATCACGGCCGGCCTGCACGGCGTGCCCGATGCAGGACGGCTGCATCGCCGCCCGCGAAGGACGGCAGGCCGATCTGCCCAACAGGAAGCGCCGCCGCGAACGGCCCTCGCGTGAGACCACGCTGCTGCTCGCCGAATGGGACGGTGAGGTGGGCCGCGCCATCCTGCTGGAGCGACGGCCGGCGACGGGCATCTGGGGCGGACTGTGGTCACCACCGCAATTCGAGGACGCCGGCGCGGCGCTCGAGTGGTGCCGCATCCAGCTCGGTGAACCGATGATGGCACCGGAGTCGATGCAGCCCATCGACCACGCATTCACGCATTACGATCTGCGCCTGCATCCGCTGCGTGTACGCTGCAGCGCACGGCCCGGCGTGCGCGAGGATGATGCGCGTCTGTGGTATACACTGGCAGCTCCACAGCGGGTGGGCTTGCCGAAGCCCATCAAGACACTGCTGGCCACGTTGGGAGAATGAATGGCGCGAATGGTCCACTGCGTACTGCTCGGACGGGAAGCCGAAGGGCTCGACTACCAGCCCTATCCGGGCGAACTCGGCAAGCGCATCTACGAGAATGTGTCGAAGGAAGCCTGGCAGCAGTGGCTGGGTCACCAGACCATGCTGATCAACGAGAACCGCCTGACTCCCATCGAGCCCAAGGCCCGCGCCTTCCTGGCGGCTGAATTGGAGAAGTTCTTCTTCGGCGGCGGGTCGGCCAAGCCCCCGGATTTCGTCCCGCAATAGGCCTGGTTGGGGAGGGTTCGGGCGCTGATAAGTGCCTGATTCGTGAGGCTTCCTTGACGTTTGCCCCAAGCCCCGTGTTTAATACGCAGCCCTTTCGCAGAGACGGCCAGGTAGCTCAGTTGGTAGAGCAGCGGACTGAAAATTAGCTGTCAAGTCCGCCGAAAAGTTCGGGCCACCTTAACTTTCCTACTGCCTTCAGTCGCTTGCCCGTGGCTACCCCCTGGCCTTGTCAGCGTGAATCACCGTTTCGCGTTTGCCGACCATTCTCGCGTCGTGATTGGCCTAGGCCGCTTCGGCCCCAACGAGTGAGCGATTAATGCTTCAGCCGCGAGCGCCTTGAGCACGTGCATCGGGTCCTTATGGATCTGCCAGCTGCGCTTGTCCGGTCCCGGTCGGCGACTGGCCAGTCTGCTCCCGATGCCCCTCTATGCCGCCACCAATGGCTTTTGCACCCGTGTCGCCGCAGGCGGTGAGATCAGCACATCGGCCGAGATATGGAATCGATCCCGAAGCTTCCGCACCATGGACATGCTCAACTCGCGCTTGCCATTCATGACCTCACTTACACGGCTAGCCGTTCCAAGGAGCGGCACGAGATCGGCGCGCGTAAGACCATGCTGATCCATGAGATAAGTGAGAAGGTCCGGCAAGGTAGCCGCACGGCGCGGCCACCGGCTGCGCTCATAGGCATCGATCAAACGGGCTTGGGCCACCATTCGCATACGGTCACCGGAGTTGCGCGATCCCATGAGCTTTTCAACCAGCGCCTTGGCCTGGGCATGGTCTGCATCGTTCTGAATCACAATCAACGTCGCTTTCATCACACGGTCTCCGCGTCCATCTTGTCGTACTCTTCATGCGATCCGAAAAACCGGATCATCATGACGCCATCTGCATACTGCACTATGGCAATCAGGCGATAGTCATTCGCCTTGATATTAAAGACCACTCGACCGCCTTTCAGGATGCTCGCCTTCGGATGAGCTTTCTTCACATCTTCTGGCGCCTTCCATTGCGCCATCTCCACAATTCGCAGCCAGGCGTCGTACTGTGATCGGGCAGCCTTGATCCCTCTGTGACCGGCATGCTCCTTGAAGTAATTCTCGACAATATCGGTGCCGATCACGATCATGGACCGGCAATATTGCTCTCAAGTTCCATAAGATGGAATTCCGACTTCCATATTTGGGAAATAAGACGCATCCTGGGCCGGCGCGGCCAGCTTCGTGAAATGAATCCACGGCATATCTGCTATTCCGGCAGCTTAAAGGCAAAGCCAAGTCGCCCGGCGAGCTTCGCGGCGGGAGTAGGGCGTGCCTGCGCCGTGCCGCGAAGGACGCTCGTAAGACGGCGCGTATGCACGACACGTCGGTCTATGTCTAGGAGGATGGCAAAGTCGTCGCAGTAAAGCCCTAAGGCGGGGAAATCGAGCGGTTCCGCCGCCGCAAGTCATTGATTTGACGACTGTTCATTGACGCGTCGCCGCCCGACCTGTTTAATACGCCCCCTTCCTCGAAAAAGGCCAGGTAGCTCAGTTGGTAGAGCAGCGGACTGAAAATCCGCGTGTCGGGGGTTCAATTCCCTCCCTGGCCACCAATTCCAAAGGTCTTATCGACCATATCGGGCGATTTTCTCGGTGTGGAATACGCTCAAGCGGTTGGGCATTTCCCGCAGCGTCATAGATTTGGTTCGGCGATAACCAATATATAACTACTTGATTTTGAAATCTTTTGATACCGAAAACCCGGAACAGGTAAGCTCACATCCGTGATTGCCCTGGCTATCATGCAGATGTCGTGGGACGAAAAACTTCGCACGATGGAAGAGTTGTGGGAGTCGATCAGCCGCGAAGAATCTCGGCTGGAGTCCCCGTCTTGGCATCAGGCAGCCTTGCAGGAGACGGCTACGCTCTACGAAGCCGGTCTGGAGCAGCCGCTCGATTGGGCTGCAGCGAAGCGCGAGCTGCGTAAACGCGCTGAGTGAAGATCAAGATTCTGCCGTCGGCCCTCGCTGACTTGGATCGAGGGCGGATTTTCTATTCCCGGCAGGGCAAGAGCGCCGGCGACTACTTTCTCGACTCCCTGTTCTCCGACATCGAATCTCCGCAGGTTCTCGATCTTCGGCACGAGATGGTGATTAGGCGCAATGGCACTTACTTAACGCGCTGCCACTCGAGCCGATGATCGCGCTCGCCGAGGCGTTCACCGCGGCGAAAGTCCGTATGGCGCGAGCCGTGCTGCTTCGGGCGCGGCCGCGCAGGGCGATGCACTGTTGCCGGCGGTACTGAGCGTCATTACGATGGGACAAGGCTGCCCTCGCAGTCTGTAGCCCAGGCTCATCCCATACGGGCGGCTTAAGCAAGTCCCACAGCACCAGGAACCCTCAGTGGACATCACAGTCATCGGCGGCGGTCACGGCTGCCATGCATCGGCGGCAGAATTCACCGAGAAGGGTCATCGGGTGCGCTGGTGGCGCCGCGACGGCGCGCAGCACGAGAGCGTCCGGGCCGCTGGAGGGCTTTCCATCAAGGATTATCGCGGCACACGCCGCGTGCCCATCGCGATGATGACGGCCGATCTACGCGATGCCGTGCACGGCGCCGAACTCATCGTCATTCCATTGCCGGCTACCACCCATGAATCCCTGGCACCACAACTGGCCGAGGTGCTCGAGGATGGGCAGGTGGTGTTCCTTCCGCCCGGCACTTTCGGCAGCTTCCTGTTCGCCCGCGCGTTGGAACGCCACCGACCCGGCGCGGATGTGAGCTTCGCCGAGACGGGCACGCTGCCATACCTGGTTCGCAAGCATGGGCCGGCCGAGATGGTGGTCAGTGGATACGCCACACGCCTGCCGACCGGCGTGATGCCGCGGCGGAATGCGGCACATGCGCTGGGCGTGCTTCGAAAGGCCTATTCGTCCATCGAGGATTGCGGGGATGCGCTATCGGGCGCGTTGATGAATGCGGGACCCATCATCCATCCACCGCTGATCCTCATGAATGCCGGTCCGTTGGAACATTTCCCTCGCTGGGACATCCATAAAGAGGGGACACAGCCTGCAATCCGGCGCACCACCGATGCACTGGATGATGAGCGCATCGCCGTGCGCGAGGTCCTGGGCTACGGCCCGCCGCACTTTCCGTTGCGTCATCACTACGCCAAGGACGGTGAGGAATGGATGTACGGGCGCGCCGCCCACGAGCGCTTGACGGATAGTGGCGACTGGCGCGAGAAGATCGACCTTCTCCAGCATCGCTACATGCTCGAGGATCTGGCGCTTGGGCTATCGTTGTTCAGTTCCATCGGTCGATGGGCCGGATGCCGCATGCCGATTGCGGAAGGCATGCTCGCCATCGGCTCCGCCATCGTCGGCCGCGATTTGTATGCATCGGGAAGGACGTTGGAGAATCTGGGCCTGGCACAACTGACGCGGACGCAAATGCAGGCGTTGATGCAGGAGGGACCTCGAGTGCTCGGAGCCCATCGTGCCTGAAGCCGCGGCACCCATCGGCGTGGCGGGAGCGGGTCGCATGGGGCGCGGCATCGCCGCCGCCTGTGCGCTTGCCGGCGTTCGCTGCTTGTTGCTGGACCTTCGGCCGCGATCGGCCGAGGAGTTCGGCCGCATCGAAGCATTGGCGCTCGATGAATTGACCCGTGACTTGACCTTCCTGTCATCGCTGGGGTTCATCCCCCCGGAGCGCTTGCCTGCCCTGCGTCAACTCGTCACGGTCCTGCCTGCCGCGTCGGCCGCGGTGCGCGTGGCGGAGTGCGAAGTGGTGTTCGAGGGTCTGCCGGAGACGCTCGCTGCGAAGACCGTGGCGCTGGACTGGATCGGCCGTCATGCCAGGCATGAGGCCATCATCGCCTCCACGACCTCCACCATGGACGTCGATGCGCTCGCAGCGCTGGTGGCGCGTCCTGAGCGCTTCCTGAATGCGCACTGGCTCAATCCGGCGCACCTGATGCCCATCGTCGAGATCGCCACCGGCAAACATACCGACGCGGCAGTGATTGCGCGCATGCGCGAGGTGTTGGTGAAACTGGGGAAGGCGCCGGTGGTGTGCAAGGCATCATCAGGTTACATCGTGCCACGCATCCAGGCGCTGGCCATGAATGAAGCGGCGCGGTTGGTGGAGGAAGACGTCGCCTCCGCCGAGGACATCGATACCGCGGTACGCAAGGGCTTTGGCCTGCGCTTCGCCGTGCTGGGATTGCTGGAATTCATCGATTGGGGCGGCAACGACATCCTCTTCTACGCCTCCGAGCATTTGTCGAAAACAGTGGATGCCGACCGCTACCGCACGCCTGCCATCATCACCCGCAACATGCATGAAGGTCACAATGGGCTGCGCGATGGACTGGGGTTCTATGACTATCGGGGACAGGACGTCGAGGCTTACCGCCGCCGGCGACTTGAGCAGTTCGTACGCTTGATGGCGTTTCTCGATTTGCTGCCACCCGGTTTGCGAACCGCGGGCGCACCTGCGGCGGCGAGTGACCATTGAACTTCGCTGTTTCATGGATGCATCCGATGCTGCGGCTGTGCCGCGCATCGACCTCGAACGGTGATTTGATCGTGGCTGGAAGAACTTCCAATTCGTCTATCTGCGCTCCCATCTACGTCGTCGAGAACGGCAGGGTCGTTGCCAAGAAGCCGTAGAGCCATCCAATCGCGTAAGCCTGCTCAGATTCGTGGATCAATAGGGTTCGAGGATTACCTGTGACCCGGATCCAAATACCACTTGCGAGCCCGCCAACGCGCCAACTCCGGTGCTTGGGCGAACGCTGCTCCAGGCTTTCGCGCCCGTGGACAGTGAATAGATGGTGTTGAGATCCGGGGCATAGATGGCGTCGGGACTTGCCGTCTGGATGCTCTTGAGCACGGGTAATGTTGGAGTGGCCAGCTTCGTGCCGGTGCTGTCGTACAGTACGCTTGAGTCGTAGACCGGCGTGGATGAGTTATCGGACTTGTAGGTTTGTACCAGCAGCCGGTTGTCATCAATCCAACCGACGGCCGATCCAGGAATCGCTGTCGTCAGTGAACCGTTCCTGAAGATATTGGTTACCACGGATTTGCTTGGGGTGTCGTTGGGTGCGGCGACCAATGAACCATCAGGAGACAGGCGAATGGGAGGCCAGACGCCCCCAAGGAAGTACGTCGACGTGACCGAATCCGACCACAATGTCGTGGTTCCGGTGACATCGGTGACCTGTCTCGCGAAAGTTGAGCTGCCGGATATTGATTGAAGGATCTGACCGAGGGCCGTACCCGAACCGGAAAGCGTCAGATCGAACTGGCGGGGCGGCGATGCAAAACTGTAAGGCCACGCGTGGATCTCGGTGCCCGCGGGCAAGGAGAGGGTGCGGACCGTCAAGTCGTCGTGAAACTGGCTGTCCAGACGCGGGTTGACGCCGGTCGCCAGGACAGACCCGTCTGCCGACAAGGCGAGCTGAGACGCATACGACTGAATCGTCCCTTCGAGTGCATGACTGTGCGCGTCGTAGTAAAAGATCGTGCCCGCTGCGGTGGCCACGGCAATCCGGTTGTCACTGCCGGCAATGCTCACCGCAGCGCCTAGCGAAAGATATCGTGGAGTACCCGCAAGGCTGGCGCCGTCGAGCAACACGCCATGCTTGTTGCCCACCAGCCAATTTGATGCCGTAGTGGCGGCGTACTGTGTGAGGTACGGAATCGGCACCGCGTGATCTGTCTCCGTCGGGGTGGTTCCGTCGAGATCGATGACGCTTACCAGACCCTGACCATAGGGAAGCACGCCAATCGTGCCGCCGCTTGGAACAATCATGGAGCTTGTGCCGGTCAAGAAGCTCGCTGTCGGCGCTGCACTCGCACCGACGGCATAGATATCCACCCTGGCGCTGTTGGGAGTGACCCAGAACCAATTGCCGTACCCTCGAAGGAAGGCCACAGTGGGCAGTACGCGCACGTCTTCCTGCACGGCATTTCGCGAATACGTCCAGACGGTTGTTCCCAGAACGGACAGGAAACGGTGTCCGTCTGAGAACCAGGCGTGGAAGTCGCCCTGGAACGTCGGGCTCGACACAGCGCTTCCGTCCGCGATGGATATGATCTCCACCACGTCATTCCCCGCAGGACCGCGAGCAACCTGAATCGCATCTAAAGCGGCAAAGGCGAACGCGCTGGAGTAGTCGCCTGACTTGGACAGCAATTCCGCGCCCGCCGGCGACCACGCTTTCACGCCGGATTGATTGCCGGCGCACAGGTAACTGCCATCCGCGGCCACATTGACCCAGTTGTACGAGCCGGCAATGGTGGACAACTGGCGCCAATCATTCGCGTCGCGCACGATGATCGCAGAGCTGATGATCTCGACGGCGATCGATGCGGCGAGTTGCGGGGGGCCAACGTTCCTGCCACTGGCAACGATCGCGCCAGTCGCATAGTCCCATACCACCCAATGACCGGTCTCATCCACACTGAGTGCCTTGGAACCCGTAGTAGCGACCGAACCGATTTCGTTCGCGTGCCCCAGTTCCAGCAAAACGGTATCGACGGCAATGGTCAAACTGAAAGAGCTTTGGCCTCCTGAATTGGTGGCCGTTATCACATAAGTTGCCGGAGACAAGCCGCCGGTTGGTGTTCCACTGATGCTGCCATCGGAGCTGTCGAATGTCAGACCCGATGAAAGCGGAGTGTCGATGGCCCAACTGACGGCAGCGCCTCCGTGATTGGTCGGCACCAGTTTCGCGATGGGTGCATTGGCTTCAAACGACACTTGGGTTGCGGGATAGGAAATTGACGGCGCCAGATCGTTGACAGTGATGGAGATGGAAAATGTCGTGCTGCCGGAGGCGTTGCTGGCGGTCACCGTGTAATTGGCGGTTCCGCTGACTGCGGACGGCGTACCCGAAACGGCACCGGAATGCGTATCGAGCGCCAAACCCGCTGGCAGAGTGGGTGCGACAGCATAGGCCGTGACCGTGCCGGTTACCGTGGGCGACAGTGGCGCCATGGCACTGCCAACGACAAGGACGACTGGCGATGTATATTTCAACGACGAGGGAGCCGGGGGGCCTGGGGAACCGGATGAACCGCCGCCGCCGCCACAGGCGACCAGGTTGAAGACCAACAGCAGTAGTGCTGCTATCCGCCCTGAACGGGCAATGACATCGGTGCCGGCCATTGCACAACTCCTTCCAGTCCCTTACATCTCATTTTACGCCAACTGAAGCAATGCATGCATCTCTACGCTCCTCAGAAAGTATGCGCTACCTGTCGGTGGGAAATCCGCGCTACAGTGGCATCATGAACGCCATTGGCAGTCGCTGGACGCTGGGCGCAAAGCTGGCGGCCGTCGGACTGCCATTCCTGCTGCTGGGCCTGTTCGCCATTGCGATCAGCCTGTGGGTCTCCTGGCAGCTCGATGGCGGAGCGGCGGCGGTCAACGAGGCGGGCCGGATGCGGATGCAGGCCTACCGGCTGGCCTGGGTCTCCTCGCTGGACCGTCCGGCGCAGACGCGCGAGGAGCTGCTGGGCCGCTTCGACGGTAGTCTTGCGCTGCTGGCCGACGGCGATCCCGAGCGCCCGTTGGTTACCCCTTGGGACGATGAGGTTCGCACCCGCTATGCGGCCGTCCAGCAGGCATGGACCGGCCTCAAGAACCTGCACCACTCAGGCACACGGGCCGACGTCGCGTCGATGGACCGGGCGACCAGCGAGACCGTCGATGCCATCGACGGGCTCGTGCAAGCGATCGAAGTGCACCTGGCTCGCTACATCAACATCCTGCATTTGCTGCAGGTTGCGATGCTGGTGGTGGGCACCATCGCGGCATCGGTCCTGGTCGTGGTCGGGTACCACTTCGTGCTCGCGCCGGTGGTCGGCCTCAAGCGCGCGGTTTCGCAGCTCAGGGGAGGGGACCTGTCGGCACGCGTGGAACCCAGTACCAGCGACGAACTGGGCGAGTTGGCAGCGGGTTTCAACGACATGGCGCGGCAACTCCAGGCGTCCTACACCGACCTCGAGTACCGGGTGCGCGAGAAGACCGCCGAGCTGCAGGACAAGCGCGAACGGTTGCAGGCGCTCTATGACGTCAGCCTGCTGGTGGCTCGCGGTGCGACTCTTCAGGCATTGGCGGAAGGGTTCACCGGCCGCGTGCGCATCGCCGCACACGCCGATGCCGCCGCGCTGCGCTGGGCCGACGAGGGTCGCGAGCAGTTCCTGTTGCTGGCCGCGGAGGGCCTGTCGGATGAGATGACACGCGACGAACACTGCATCCGGGTCGGCGATTGCCATTGCGGGCAGATGCGCGCCGACGGCAGCACCCGCGTGATCCCGATCCGCCAGCTCTCGTCGCAGCGGCGCATGTACTGCGAGCACGCCGGCTGGGCCACCATCGTCGCCGTCCCGATCCATGCCCAGGACCGGCTGATCGGCGAGCTCGACCTCTTCTACCATGCGGAGATCACGTTGAGCGAAGCCGAGCACACCTTGCTGGAGACGCTGACCTCGCACCTGGCGAGCGGCATGGAAAACCTGCGGCTGCACGCGCTGGAGCGTGAGGCGGCGGTCGCCGAGGAACGCACCTTCCTCGCGCGTGAGCTGCACGACTCGATCGCCCAGTCGCTGGCCTTCCTCAACATCCAGGCGCAGCTCATGCGCAAGGCCGTGGCCGAGGGAGACCGTGAGCGGATGGCCCAGGTGATGGCGGAGATCGAGCTGGGCCTGAAGGAGAGCCACGGCGACGTTCGCGAGCTGCTGGTGCATTTTCGTACCCGCACCAATGCGCAGGACATGGAACATGCGCTGCAGGCCACCTTGCGCAAGTTCGAGCACCAGAGCGGGCTCAGCTCGTCGCTGACGATGCACGACCAGGGCATGCCGCTTGCGCCCGACGCGCAGGTCCAGGCGCTGCACATCGTGCAGGAAGCCCTGTCCAACGTGCGCAAGCATGCGCACGCGAGTCATGTCCGCATCGACGTCTGGAAGAGGCCGGCGTGGCGCATCGAGGTTCGCGACGATGGCCGCGGTTTCGATCGTGCCTCATCCGCCGGGGACGAGGAGAACCACGTCGGCCTGCGCATCATGCGCGAACGTGCGCACCGGCTCGGCGCCGCACTGGAGGTGATCAGCACGCCGGGGCAGGGGACGACCGTGACATTGCAGCTTCCGGCGCTGGCGGAGGCTGGCGTGGCAGCCTCTCCCGCGCTCGAGGACGCGACCCACAAGGCACTGAGCCTGTGATCGACGACGACAAGATTCGCGTGCTGGTGGTGGATGATCATCCGCTGTTCCGTCGCGGGCTCACGGCGCTGCTCTCCAGCGATGACGGGCTGCTGGTCATCGGCGATGCGGCCGACGCCGGCGAGGCGCAGCGCAAGGCCGAGGCGCTGCAACCCGATGTGATCCTGCTCGACAACCACTTGCCCGCGGTCACCGGTGTCGACGCGCTGCCGGCGCTCCGGGCAGCCTCGCCACGGACGCGCATCCTGATGCTCACGGTCAGTGAGAATGAGGAGGACCTGGCGGCGGCGCTGCGCGGAGGCGCGAGCGGCTATCTGCTCAAGACCATCGACGGCGACGCGCTGTCCTCCGCCATACGACGTGCGGTGGCGGGCGACAGCGTGATCGCGCCGGAGATGACGGCCAAGCTGGTGGCCGCCTTCCGGCAGGCCAGCAATGCGCCGGGCTCATCGCCGGAGGCGGCGGCTGCGCAGCCGGCGGCCGCCGAGCTGTCGCCGCGCGAGACCGAGATCCTGGTCGAGATCGGCCGGGCCGCCAGCAACAAGGAGATCGCCCGGCGGCTGTCGATTGCCGAGTCCACCGTCAAGGTCCACGTGCAGCACCTGCTGCGCAAACTCGACGTGAGTTCGCGCGTCCAGCTCGCCGTCATCGCCAAGAGCCGCGGCCTGGTCTGATCCTGCCGGGCCCTCGCCGCCCCGGCCGGGGGAAGGAGTAGTTCTTTCGGCGGATGCCCAGGGCCCTGTCCATAGCCCATCCGGAAACGCACGACCCGCCGCTCCGAGGGATGTTGCCCATCGATGACGCTGCCTAGCATCGTTCTGCTGGAACGATCTTTGGAGCGCTCGAGATGAGCAAGCAAGGCCAGGCCCTTTCGGTACTGATAGTCAGCACGCTGGCATTCACGGTGTGCTTCATGGTGTGGATGATGTTCGGCGTCATCGGCATCCCGCTGAAGAAGCAGCTCGGCCTGAACGCCACCGAGTTCGGGCTGTTGACCGCCACCCCGGTGCTGGCAGGATCACTGATCCGCGTTCCGCTGGGCATCTGGACCGATCGCTACGGCGGCCGCATCGTGATGGCCGTGCTGCTGGCCGTCACCGTGCCGGCGATCTGGCTGCTGGCCTACGCCACGGAGTTCTGGCACTTCCTGGTGATCGGGCTGTTCGTGGGACTCGCCGGCGGTTCGTTCTCGGTCGGCACGCCTTATGTCGCGCGTTGGTTCCCGAAGAGCCGCCAGGGCTTCGCCATGGGCGTCTACGGTGCCGGCAACTCGGGGGCGGCGGTCAACAAGTTCGTGGCGCCGGGCCTGGTGGTGGCCTTCGGCTGGACGATGGTGCCGAAGGTCTACGCGGCGGTGATGCTGGGCACGTTGATCCTGTTCCTGCTGTTCAGCTACAGCGACCCGGCGCATCGGGTGCCGAGCACCACGAAGCTGTCCGACCAGCTCAAGATGCTCAAGGACCGGCAGGTGCTGAAGTACTGCCAGTACTACAGCATCGTGTTCGGCGGTTATGTGGCGCTCAGCCTGTGGATGGTGCAGTACTACGTGGGCGAGTACCGGCTGGACATCCGCACCGCCGCGCTGCTGGCGGCCTGCTTCTCGCTGCCCGGCGGCGTGCTGCGGGCCATCGGCGGCTGGCTGTCGGACAAGTACGGGTCGCACAGCGTGACCTGGTGGGTGATGTGGGCAAGCTGGATCTGCCTGTTCATCCTGTCCTATCCGCAGACCGATTTCACGATCAACACCGTCAATGGCCCGAGGACCTTCCACATCGGGCTGAACGTCTATGCGTTCACGGCGCTGATGTTCGCGCTGGGCATCGCCTGGGCCTTCGGCAAGGCCTCGGTGTTCAAGTACCTCAGCGATGAATACCAGAAGGACATCGGCACGGTCAGCGGCATCGTCGGGCTGGCCGGCGGCATGGGCGGATTCGTGCTGCCCATCCTGTTCGGCGTGCTGATGGATCTGACCGGCGTGCGCTCCAGCGCCTTCATGCTGCTGTATGGCGTGGTCTGGGTGTCGCTGATCTGGATGTACTGGACCGAGGTCCGCCGCACCGAAGTGATGGGCCGCAACGCGCCGCCGTCGCCGCTCTCCCGGGCCGTCGGACGCTGACCGCGACGCCATCGATCAACCTGAACTCAAGAAGAGACGACCATGAACACGCAGACCTCCGCGCCCCCATCCCACGAAAAGGCGGGACGCGGTGACATCGTCGACTGGCGTCCGGAGGACCCGGACTTCTGGGAGTCGACCGGCAAGCGCGTGGCCTACCGCAACCTCTGGCTGTCGGTGCCGGCGCTGCTCTGCGGCTTCGCGGTCTGGGGCATGTGGGGCATCATCACCGTGCAGATGCTCAATCTGGGCTTTCCGTTCACCCAGGCCGAGCTGTTCACGCTGACCGCCATCGCCGGCATCGCCGGCGCCACGATGCGTATTCCGGCATCGTTCTTCATCCGGCTCGCCGGCGGGCGCAACACGATCTTCCTCACCACCGCGATGCTGCTGGCGCCCGCCATCGGCACCGGCATCGTGCTGCAGCACAGGGACTGGCCGCTGTGGGCCTTCCAGCTGATGGCGCTGTGGTGCGGCGTGGGCGGCGGCAACTTCGCGAGCTCGATGTCCAACATCAGCACCTTCTTCCCGAAGAAGCTGCAAGGCACGGCACTGGGCATCAACGCGGGCCTGGGCAACTTCGGTGTCACGACGATGCAGATCGTCATCCCGCTGGTGATGACGGTGTCGCTGCTCGGCGCATTCGGCGGCGAGCCGGAGACGCTGATCAAGGACAGCGGCTGGATCTTCGGCAAGATCAAGGCCGGCACGCCGACCTGGATACAGAACGCCGGCTTTGCCTGGGTGCTGTCGCTGGTGCCGCTGTCGATCCTCTGCTGGGTCGGCATGAACAACCTGAAGACGGTGTCGCCCAACACCGGCAATCCGATCTCGGCGTTCGCGAAGATCACCTGGCTCTACACGCTGGCCTTCATTCCCTCGATCCTCGGCCTGTACCTGTACCTGCCCAAGCCCACGGGTTTGGGGATCATCAACATGTGGGTGGCGATCCCCCTGGACATCACCAGCGCGTTGCTGGTGATGAAGCTGGCAGCCTTTGGCCCGATGAAGGACGCGATCATCAAGCAATTCTCCATCTTCAAGGACAAGCACACCTGGAGCTTGACGGCACTGTACATCGTCACCTTCGGTTCGTTCATCGGCTTCTCGATGGCGCTGCCGCTGGCGATGAAGGTGATCTTCGGCGTCGTCCACGCTCCCGATGCCGCCGGGGTGATGCAGCACACCGTCAACAACCCGAACGCGCCTCCGGTGCTGGCCTACGCCTGGATCGGTCCGTTCGTGGGCGCTGCCGTGCGGCCGATCGGTGGCTGGATCGCCGACAGGGTCGGCGGCTCCATCGTCACCCAGATCATCTCGGCCGTGATGGTCGTCACCTCGGTGGCGGTCGGCCACGTGATGATGCAGGCGTACGGCTCGGCGACGCCGGAACAGTACTTCCTCACCTTCCTCGGCCTGTTCATCGTGCTGTTCGCCGCCAGCGGCATCGGCAACGGCAGCACCTTCCGCACCATCGGCGTCCTCTTTGACCGCACGCAGGCCGGTCCGGTGCTGGGCTGGACCTCGGCGGTGGCGGCGTACGGCGCCTTCATCACGCCCATCGTGATCGGTGACCGCATCAAGGCGGGCTCGCCGCAGACGGCGATGTACGGCTTTGCGGTGTTCTACGCCCTGTGCCTGGTGCTGAACTGGTGGTTCTACCTGCGCAAGAACGCCTACGCGAAGAACCCTTGAGGAGTTTCCCAAAATGAGCCACTTCCTCGATCGACTGAACCACTTTGCACTGCCCCGGGAAAAATTTTCCGGGAAGTATGGCCTCACCACCGGGGAGGATCGAACCTGGGAGGATGCCTACCGCAATCGCTGGGCGCACGACAAGATCGTGCGCTCGACGCATGGCGTCAACTGCACCGGCAGTTGCTCGTGGAAGATCTACGTCAAGGGCGGCATCGTCACCTGGGAAACCCAGCAGACCGACTATCCACGCACGCGCTGGGACCTTCCCAACCACGAGCCGCGTGGCTGCCAGCGCGGCGCCAGCTACAGCTGGTACCTGTACAGCGCCAACCGGGTCAAGTACCCGATGGTGCGTGGGCGCCTGCTCAAGCACTGGCGCGAGGCGCGTCTCAAGCACGACCCGGTGGACGCCTGGGCGGCGATCCAGGCGGACGAGTCGAAGCGCCGCGACTACCAGAAGGTGCGCGGCCTCGGTGGCTTCGTGCGCTCGAGCTGGGACGAGGTCAACGAGATCATCGCGGCGGCCAATGTCTACACCGCGAAGCAACACGGTCCCGACCGGGTCGTGGGTTTCTCGCCGATTCCGGCCATGAGCATGGTCAGCTACGCGGCCGGGTCGCGCTATCTGTCACTGATCGGCGGCGTCTGCATGAGCTTCTACGACTGGTATTGCGACCTGCCGCCCTCGAGCCCCCAGATCTGGGGCGAGCAGACCGACGTGCCCGAGAGCGCCGATTGGTACAACAGCAACTTCATCATCGCCTGGGGCTCCAACGTGCCGCAGACGCGCACGCCCGACGCCCATTTCTTCACGGAAGTCCGCTACAAGGGCACCAAGACCGTGGCGGTGACGCCCGACTACTCCGAAGTTGCCAAGCTCGCCGATCTTTGGATGCATCCCAAGCAGGGGACCGATGCGGCCGTGGCGATGGCCATGGGCCACGTCATCCTCAAGGAGTTCTACATCGAGCGCCGCGCGCCATACTTCGATGACTACGCGCGCCGCTACACCGACCTGCCGATGCTGGTGCGGCTCGAGCCGCGCAAGCTCGATGACGGACGCACCGTGCTCGTGCCCGATCGCTTCGTGCGAGCCAGCGACTTCGGCAGCCGGTTCGACCAGGGCAACAACCCGGAATGGAAGACCGTCGCCTTCGACAGCGCAGGCCAGGCCGTGCTGCCGAACGGGTCGGTTGGATTTCGCTGGGGCCCTGATGGCCGTGCCGATGCCCGCAAGTGGAACCTCGAATCCAGGGAGGCAAGCGACGATACCGAGGTCAAGCTCAAGCTATCGGTGCTCGAGGACGGCCAGCAGGCGCACGAGGTGGTCGATGTGGCCCTGCCGTACTTCGGCGATGACTACCATCCGCATTTCCCCGGCGGTGCACTGGGCAAGAACGTGCGCACCGAGCGCGTGCCGGCAGTGCGGCTGCAGCTGGATGAGAAGGACGGCGCGCGCGAGATGCTGGTGGCGACCGTCTTCGACCTGCAGGTCGCACAATACGGCGTCGACCGTGGCCTGGGCTCGGGCGCGCGCGACTATGATGATCAGGCGGCCTACACGCCCGCCTGGCAGCAGGTGATCACCGGCGTGCCCGCCGAGCAGGTGATCACCGTCGCACGCCAGTTCGCCGAGAACGCCGAGAAGACCGAAGGCCGCTCGATGGTGATCATCGGCGCCGCGATGAATCACTGGTACCACAGTGACATGAACTACCGCGGCGTCATCAACATGCTGATGATGTGCGGCTGCATCGGCAAGAGCGGTGGCGGCTGGGCCCACTACGTCGGCCAGGAGAAGCTGCGTCCGCAGACCGGCTGGACGGCGCTGGCCTTCGCACTGGACTGGATCCGACCGCCGCGGCAGCAGAACTCCACCAGCTTCTTCTACGCACATACCGACCAGTGGCGCTACGAGAAGCTGGACATGCAGGACGTGCTCTCGCCGCTGGCGGACAAGGCCCGCTACGCGGGCAGTGCGATCGACTTCAACGTCCGCGCCGAGAGGATGGGCTGGCTGCCCAGTGCACCCCAGCTCAATCGCAACCCGCTGACATTGGTCCGCGAGGCGGCGGCCGCCGGCGTCGACGCCAAGGACTACGTGATTCGTCAGCTCAAGGAGGGACGGCTCGACTTCGCCTGTCACGATCCCGATGCGCCGCAGAACTGGCCGCGCAACCTGTTCGTCTGGCGCTCCAACCTGCTCGGTTCCAGCGGCAAGGGCCATGAGTACTTCCTCAAGCATCTGCTGGGCACGAGCAACGGCGTGCAGGGCAAGGATCTCGGTCCTGAGGAGGCGAAGCCCACCGAGGTCAAGTGGCACGAGCAGGCGCCCGAGGGCAAGCTGGACCTGCTGGTGACGCTCGACTTCCGCATGAGCACCACCTGCCTGTATTCGGACATCGTGCTGCCCACCGCCACCTGGTACGAGAAGAACGATCTCAACACCAGCGACATGCACCCGTTCATCCATCCGCTGTCGGCGGCGGTGGATCCGGCCTGGCAGAGCCGCAGCGACTGGGACATCTACAAGGGCTTCGCCAGGAAGTTCAGCGAAGTCTGTGTCGGCCACCTCAGCGTCGAGAAGGAGGTGGTGCTGACGCCGCTGATGCACGATACGGCGGGCGAGCTCGGTCAGCCGCTGGAGGTGCGCGACTGGAAACGCGGTGAATGCGAGCTGGTGCCCGGCAAGACGGCGCCCTCGATCGCCATCGTCGAGCGCGACTATCCGAATGTCTACAAGCGCTTCACCGCGCTGGGCCCGCTGATGGGCAAGGTCGGCAACGGCGGCAAGGGCATCACCTGGAACACCCAGACGGAAGTTCGGCAGCTCGGCGAGCTCAACGGTGTGGTTCGCGACGAAGGCGCCACCAAGGGCATGCCGAAGATCGACAGCGACATCGATGCCTGCGAGGTGGTGCTGCAGCTCGCGCCCGAGACCAATGGCCATGTTGCGGTCAAGGCCTGGGAGTCGCTGGGCAAGGTGACGGGGCGCGAACATGCGCACCTGGCGCTGTACCGTGAGGACGAGAAGATCCGCTATCGCGACATCCAGGCGCAGCCGCGCAAGATCATCAGCTCGCCGACCTGGTCGGGCATCGAGAGCGAGAACGTTTCCTACAACTCCGGCTACACCAACGTGCACGAGCTGATCCCCTGGCGCACGCTGACCGGGCGCCAGCATTTCTACCTCGATCACCCGTGGATGCGCGCCTTCGGCGAGGGCTTCTCGAGCTACCGGCCACCGGTGGACCTGAAGGCCACCGGCGCGATGCACAACCAGCGCAGCAACGGGAATCCCGAGATCCTGCTGAATTTCATCACGCCGCACCAGAAGTGGGGCATCCACTCCACCTACACCGACAACCTGATGATGCTGACGCTGTCGCGCGGCGGTCCGATCATCTGGCTGTCCGAGGTCGACGCGAAGAAGATCGGCGTCGAGGACAACGACTGGGTCGAGCTGTTCAACGTCAACGGCGCCATCGCCGCCCGGGCGGTGGTCAGCCAGCGCGTGACGGAGGGCATGGTGATGATGTACCACGCGCAGGAGAAGATCGTGAACACGCCCGGCAGCGAGATCACGAACGTGCGCGGCGGCATCCACAACTCCGTCACGCGGGCGGTGCTCAAGCCCACCCACATGATCGGCGGCTACGCGCAGCTCAGCTACGGCTTCAATTACTACGGAACCATCGGCACCAATCGCGACGAGTTCGTGGTGGTGCGCAAGATGAAGAAGGTCGACTGGCTCGATACACCGGTCGGCCAGGAGCGCATCGCGCTCGTCCAGGCTCAGGGAGAAAACGCATGAAGGTCCGCGCGCAGATCGGCATGGTGCTGAACCTCGACAAGTGCATCGGTTGCCATACCTGTTCGGTCACCTGCAAGAACGTCTGGACCAGCCGGCCGGGTCTGGAGTACGCCTGGTTCAACAATGTCGAGACCAAGCCTGGCATCGGTTATCCCAAGCAGTGGGAGAACCAGGACAAATGGAACGGCGGCTGGGTCCGCAAGGCCGACGGTTCGATCGTCCCGAAGCAGGGCGGCCGGTGGCCGCTGCTGGCGAAGATCTTCGCGAATCCGAACCTGCCGGAGATCGACGACTACTACGAGCCGTTCACCTTCGACTACGACCACCTGCAGAGTGCGCCGGAGATGAAGGCCAGCCCGACGGCGCGGCCGCGGAGCCTCATCACCGGGCAGCAGATGGACAAGATCTCCTGGGGACCCAACTGGGAGGAGCTCCTCGGCGGCGAGTTCAGCAAGCGCAGCCGTGACAGCAACTTCGAGGAGGTGCAGAAGTCGATTTACGGCCAGTTCGAAAACTCGTTCATGATGTACCTGCCGAGGCTGTGCGAGCACTGCCTGAACCCGGCATGCGTCGCCTCGTGCCCGTCGGGCAGCATCTACAAGCGCGAGGAGGACGGCATCGTCCTGATCGACCAGGACAAGTGCCGCGGCTGGCGGATGTGCGTCTCCGGGTGTCCGTACAAGAAGATCTACTACAACTGGAAGAGCGGCAAGGCCGAGAAGTGCATCTTCTGCTTTCCGCGCATCGAGGCCGGCCAGCCGACGGTCTGCTCGGAGACCTGCGTGGGCCGCATCCGCTACCTGGGTGTGCTGCTCTACGATGCCGACCGCATCGAACAGGCGGCCAGCGTCGAACGGGACACGGACCTGTACCAGGCGCAGCTCGACCTCTTCCTCGATCCGAACGATCCCGCCGTGATCGCGCAGGCGCAACAGGACGGCATCCCGGATGCCTGGCTGGCGGCGGCCGCCAGGAGCCCGGTGTACCGGATGGCGATGGAGTGGAAAGTGGCGCTGCCGCTGCACCCCGAGTACCGGACGCTGCCGATGGTCTGGTACGTCCCGCCGCTGTCGCCGATCACCGCGGCCGCGCAGGCCGGCCACCTGGGCGCCAACGGGCAGATCCCCGACGTCAACGCGCTGCGCATCCCGGTGCGGTACCTTGCCAACCTGCTGACGGCCGGCGACACGGCGCCGGTGGTGAGGGCGCTGGAGCGCATGCTGGCGATGCGGGCGTTCAACCGCCGCAAGCACGTCGACGGCGTGGTCGATGACGCCGTGCTCAGGCAGGTGGGCTTGACCCAGCACATGGTCGAGGACATGTACCAGGTGATGGCGATCGCCAACTACGAGGACCGGTTCGTGATCCCCAGCGCGCACCGCGAATACGCCGAGAACGCCTTCAACGTGCGCGGCGGCTGCGGCTTCAGCTTCGGAAACGGCTGCTCCGAAGGTGTGGGTGAGACCAGCCTGTTCGGCAGTGAAAAGCGCCGCACCATACCGATCAAGGCGGAGATCTGACCATGATGAGTCGCACGTTGCGCGTGTTGGCCAGGCTCCTCGGCTATCCGGACCTCGAGCTGCGAGCCCATCTGCCGGAACTGCGCCAGGCGCTGCGCGAGGACGCCGCCCTGGGGCCGGCGCGCCTGGCCGAAGTCGAGGCGCTGATCGGCGCCATCGCGCGGCAGGCTCCGCTGGATGCCGAAGCCGACTACGTGCAGCTCTTCGACAGCGGCCGGCGCACCGCGCTGCATCTGTTCGAGCACGTGCACGGTGACTCGCGCGAGCGCGGGCCGGCGATGATCGACCTGGCTCGCACCTTCGAGCAGGCGGGCCTGTACCTCGCGGAAGGCGAGATGCCCGATCACCTGCCGGTGCTGCTGGAATTTGCCTCGACCCTGTCCGTGCGCGCGGCCACCGACTTTCTCGGCGAGTTCGCCCACCTGATCAACGACATCTTCGCCGCGCTGGAAAAGCGCCAGAGCCGGTATGCCAGCGTGATGGGCGCACTGCTCGACCTGGCCGGCGTGCCTGCGCGTGCGGTGCAGGTCGAGGATGACGACCCGCCTGATGCGAGCTGGAGCGAGCCGGCGGCCTTCGATGGCTGCGGCGCGGCCGGCCGGAGCGCTTCCGGCGCGGCGCAATCCTTGCAGTTCGTGAGCAACCCCCGGCGCCATGACGCCTCCGCCTCTCCGGAGATCCGCTGATGAATACCACTGCCTCAGCCGCCAACGCGTACCTTCACGACTTCTTCTTCACCGTCTATCCCTACATCTGCCTGGGCGTCTTCTTCATGGGGAGCCTGATGCGCTTCGACCGGGATCAGTACACCTGGAAGAGCGATTCCTCACAGTTGCTGCGCCAAGGCACGTTGCGCTGGGGCAGCAACCTGTTCCATCTCGGTATC